>Ga0209127_100142_pt1 | contig 27474 bp, 19 predicted proteins | sample LakSupMetagenome_FD_187469 | JGI IMG/M metagenome (GOLD analysis project Ga0209127, IMG submission 187469) | Freshwater microbial communities from Lake Superior, Canada - Sta WM archaea (SPAdes) (version 2) | ecosystem: Environmental > Aquatic > Freshwater > Lake | place: Lake Superior, Canada... | reverse complement strand
GAGTCCAAGCTCGACTGCAGGGCGATCTCGAGAATCGTGGCCCACAGACGCCTTCGGAGCTCGGCGCGCAGGACCGACATGCTGCCCAAGTGGTCCGGATCGTGGTGGAGGCCCATGTACATGGCACAGCGCATCAGCGAACCCGAGGATATCCATGTGAGATCGCCGCCGATTCCGCACGTCTCCCTCGCAAGATGTAAAAGACACATGATCTGAAGCGCAGCAAAGTTCATACGTGACTTCTCCGGGGGTGCTAGCCAGAACTGAGCTTCGTAGATCCATTGGGTGGCCAGATGTCGGAGCGCTACCACGTCCTCTTGGAAGCAGGTGCCAATGGCCATGCACAGCTGCATCTGGATTACAAACGTCTGACTAACAGCCGCAGGGTCTTGCCAGTACTTGCGGTATTCGTCCCAAAAGGTTGGCACGTGCAAAATGCGATAGACAGTCTCGAATGTGCGGAAGTACGCCTCGAGGAGCCGCCGTGTCACTTGCGCGTCGGCGGGGATGGTCTTCCCTATGTCGTAGGAGAACATGGTCCCAACTCTGTCCTGTTTGATAGACTTTGCGAGGTTCTTGCACTTGACCATGAAGGGAATATAGCGCTGGTCGTTGTCCTTATGGAGCTTCTCGATAACTCCGGTAATGGCTGGGAACTGGAAGACGTGTCAGCGAGGGAAGCATGTGGCGGGACTTCTCCAAGGACGCTCACAAATCTGATGGTGTTCATCCAGTGACTCTGGCCAAGATATCGAGACTTGGACATGACGCCACGCACGCTCGAAGGCCCGGCCTCACCGGCCTGACTTGTGACGCTGCCACCGACAGCCCCGTCATTGCGTTTTGAGTCCCGGCCACTGCCCTGTTGCAGCTGCTGGATGATGGTCCCTTGCTGGGCCAGTTGCTGCTGGAGCTGCTGGATTACAGACTCGAGTCCCGACACCGTGTCGTTGGCGGCGCCATGCCCGTTAGTGCTGGCGATGTTGCTGTGTGGTGAGGGATATGCAGACAAGGAGGTCGGCAAGCCACTGGTAACGGCGCCCGAGCTGCCGGCATAAGCACGATTGCTGTCGACGTGCTGCTCCTCGCGATAGCCATCACCGAACGTGCTCCGCGGCAGCAGGTGCTGTTGAGGCTGCTGCTGCTGCTGCTGCGAAGAATAGGAAGGTGGTGGATGATGGTACTGGGTGCCGAACTGCCCACCAGTAGTACTAGGCACAGGCAGGGGTTGCTGTTGGTGAAGGTGAGGGTGTGGGGCAGCGGTCGAGGCCGGGGTTAAGACGGGCCCAGCAGGCCAGCTCCTTGTCTCCGGCTGACGGTACGTGCAGTTGTCGAACTTGGCTCTGATACAGCTACCGCATGGGTACTTCCGGTCGCATCTGATCTTGCGCTGCCGGCACTGGAAGCACGACTTGGCCGGTCTGTTGCGTTTCCGTCGTGGGGGCAGTAGGCCTTCCGTGTTGTCAGCGGCAGAAGACGCAGCACCCGTAGACGACGCTTGCCCGGCTCCGGCACCTGTTTCGGCTGATGGCGACGCTGCTATGGGCGTGTTGGCGCTGCTGCTGCCACCTGCGTCATCCATGGATGTGTCCATGGTCTCGACCCCTCGCTGTTGTTGACGACGCTGTTCTTCCCGTTGATCGCTCCGGACATCGTCGTGATGGGTCGGAACGTTGACTCCGACCGGATTTACAGGGGCGAAGGATGAGCCACCTCGTAGCTCCTCACAGTCTGGTTGTCTCCGCTCCATGAGGCGAGTCAAGGTGAAACGAAGGGCGAGATACCGGCAAAGATGTGGTCACCCGTCCCTCGATGAAAGTGCGTGATGGCTCAATGGGCAGGTTGTTAATGTTACCCGCTTTGCAGGTATCGGGCGTTTCAAAATCCGCTGGAAGTCGAACCAGCTGAAGTTTACTTTCGTGGCGTCATCTTGGGCCGTGTCCATCCGCGGATCGAGGCTCGTTTCAAGCTGACTGCCCTGCGTGCTCAAAGCACTCCCTCCCTTCACGTACCGGGATGAGGTAGCCGGCGCCGCCAAGGCTGAGGTACCTCTAGCTGAATGAGGCGCGCCCGGAGAGGAAAATGGACAGCCGAGGAGCACTTTGGTATCGCGCTTATTGCATCAAGCTTTCCTGGACGTGCTGTTCAATCGGCCGAGTCACGGAGAATAGACGAAGAGAAGAACATTGAACAACTTAAGGTTGTTTCGGCATTGTCAAACAATCCAGGTATTCGCAGCTCGGACGTTAAAGGACCTCGGTGCGGAACCAGCCAATCGAAATCGAGCAGTGCTGGTTAGCGCGGTACCTCGCTAAGGGACGCGGCACGGGGCTCGTCGGTGGTAGCGGGATAAAACGGCATTAAGAGGCTTGGCGCGGCACTAGCTCCTTCCACTTCTGTTGACACCGAGACGCCGTCCACTGAAAACTCCTGAAACTAGACATAGGAACACTACACCGGGGATAGTAAGCTATAGGATTAGATCACAGAATGCTGTGCTTCGTTGTATGTAAGGCATCTAGGCATGATAAATATGACTGCTCTTCCAGCCGTAGACGCTCCTGTCTTCATTCCTGCCATCGAGACACAGCCATCAGAGACAGATAATACTGTACAACCTCAGCAAGGATCAGATATCCTAAACGCTTCGTCTACTAGCTCACCCATTCGACTGCGTACTTCGACTCGTGTTCAGCCCTTTCAACATGCCAGAGCTTCCTAAATCTTCCCATTTCGTGGCGCGAGAGTCGCACACGCAGCCCCGGGACGCGGAAAAGCCCCCCAGCGAGTCGGATACCGCATCCCAACAGACAGCCAACACAAACAACGAAGACAATACCAGCGACGTACCAGATGGCGGCTCCCGAGCGTGGCTAGTAGCAGCAGGGACAGCGGGTATCCTATTCTGCACCATGGGCTACACCAACTCCTTCGGCGTGTTCCAGGCGTACTACATGTCCCACCAGCTCCAGCACGAGACCCCCGACAGAATTGCCTGGATAGGCTCCCTCCAGAACTTCCTCATCTTCGCGAGCGGCGCCATCGGAGGACCGCTGTTCGACCGCTACGGAGCCAAGGTCATGTACCCTGCCTCCGTTCTCTACGCCCTGGCCGTCATGTTGACGAGCCTGTGCACGCAATACTGGCACTTCATGCTGGCCCAGGGCGTCTTGACCGGCATCGCCGACGGCCTCCTCATGTTCCCCGCCATGTCCGCCATGACGCACTACTTCAACAAGAAGCGCGGCGCCGCCATGGGACTAGCAATCGCCGGGTCGTCCCTCGGCGGCGTTGTCTTCCCGATCGCCCTGGGCAAGATGCTCACGGAATCCGACATCGGGTTCGGCTGGTCCATCCGGATCTGCGGCTTCGTCATGATCCCCATCCTCGTATTCAGCTGCCTCACCGTCAAAGCCCGCCTCCCGCCCCGAAAGACGAGCTTCTTCCTCCCATCCGCCTTCAAGAACATCCTGTACGACACCCTCCTCGCCTCCATCTTCTGCCTGCTGATCGGCATGTTCGTCCCCCTCATCTTCATCCCCACCTACGCCATCCAGCACGGCGTCGACCCGACCCTAGCCTCCTACCTCGTCGCCATCCTCAACGGCGCCTCCGTCTTCGGCCGCATCCTCCCGGGAATCGCCGCCGACCGCTTCGGCCGCCTCAACGTCCTCGCCGCCATGGGGGCCGGCACGGGCGTCCTGGTCCTCGTCTGGCCCCGGGTTGGCGGCACCGCCGGGATCGTGGTATTTTCCGTCTTCTTCGGGTTCACCTCGGGCGCCATCGTGTCCGGCGCGACGGTGGCGCTGTCCATGTGCCCCGACAGCCTCGAGGACATGGGCACGTGGATGGGCCAGGGCATGGCGATCGCGTCGCTGGCGGCGCTGGTCGGGCCGCCGGTCACGGGTGCATTGGTGGAGAGGTTCGGTGGGTTTACCGAGGTGTCTGTGTTTGGGGGGGTGTTTACGCTGGTGGGTGCGGCGCTTGCCGTGGTGGCGAAGATCAGAACACCTCAGGGTGTGTGGGGGAGGGTGTAGCTGAGGGATTCAAACTGCGTCAATTGCACTTATGGTAGAATCACGCATGCTAATGCGTACGAGCGGACGATTGGACGATGGCAAGGCGAGGAGACGATCATCATGTCTTGTTCCCACGCTAACATGCGAAATACTGTCATTGGCGTAGAGCGAGGCCCCAGGACTCTGAGTTTGGAAATACGCATAACGCAAGGGGCTAGGCAGATGAAGAACGATACCTGGGTCATAGTAGGACCTACCTAAGATAAAAGTCAGCGAGATAATCATACGCACTGCTTAACACTACCCTTACTTCGTATTACCCGGTCGGCACGCCCTCCAAAAACTTCTGCTCTATCCGAATCTTCTGCAACTAGACGGGCCGGATGACCTGGCCTGAAAACCTAAAGGTAGTGAATTGCATCAGCGTGAGACTTGATAGCAGCTCCATCCAGCCGCTCGTGGACCACATCGAGTCTCCAACCGTTATACTGTTGCATGACGGCTTCTCAAGCCTTGATCACGAATGGTTCCACGGTCAGTTCCCACGTGCCTCTCCAAGTAATTCTAGCTTGCCGCGTATTGCGGAACGCCTGATACTTGAGGAGCGCCGCCAGCCCCTTTCTTCCGTTCCAAATGCCCATTGTTTCCAGTCGTGGCATCCTTATTTCCGCTGCCACCGCTGCCTGGAGCATGGCTCGGATCTCGGTTGCATTCTCGTCGGGCGCAAGTGCCTTTTGAAACAAGCACAAGTGAGATCAGGTTTGGCCACTCCCAGGACGGTTCGATGTCGAAGAATTGGCTGGCATCTACGATCAAGGATGCTGCGATATGCTCAAGCTTGAGGTTAGCGAGAGCGACCATCCGGCTGACACCCCTGATGCACCCAACACTTGTAACTCAGGTGGAAGCAGTGATAACATACTGCAGCAACGTGGGGAAGAAGCTTACTGCAGCTGTGCTTGGTGGGCGGCCGATGTTGACTCGCACTAAATGTGTTTGCTTAAAATCAGGGGTTGCGTTGGCTTCAATATTTCAGTTAGCTGCTCAGCCACAGCCACATCTGCATATATCCCATGCACCCTCGGTTCACCTTACACACCTTTGCAAACCTCACCCTTTCCAGCATGAACGGCTTTCCATCAGATGATTACGATCCAGACTACTTCGATAAGCCGCCGTCCCTGGCAGAGCGAATTTGCGTCAGGGACCGGACACTGATCACGGACTTTGACGAGTACACGTTCCGCACGCCTCGAGCTGGGCTTTTCGCGGGCGACTGGGTGTTGCCGTACCCCAACATCAATCCCATCCGGCAGTTCCGCTTCCACCTCGACATTTGCGGCAGCACGTCTGCATCGCCTGGAGGAAGTGCCTTCTTGGAGCGTCTCCCGCGGGAGCTCTTACACCAGATTCTGTCACTTCTCGACCCTTGCTCGGTTGTGGCATTCGCCGGCACCAGCGTCGTCTACAGGCGAACGGTCTTGTCTCTGCAGTGCTTCAAAGCAGTAGCGAACTGTCCCAGGCTACTCGGGACCATTCTCTATCTCCGATGCCGCTTCTTCACCTTCGCACAACTGGCATCCTACATCAGCGATACCCGCTGCAGACAATGGAATTGCCGCCATTATGGCGACGTGCTGTACCTGGTCACGGGATGTCGGTTGTGTTACGACCACTGGTGCATTGGTTGGACGCCAGGCATCGTGCAGAGCCAGCTCGAGGAAGAAGCCCTGGCGGCCGACATCCCGCATATTTGCGTGCTCCCCGGGTACTATGGCAGCCTGGGAGAGGGAGTGTGCAGCCAGCCCCGGTATGCCTTCGACAGCTATGCGCTTGCTGATAAGTTCGATTATCGCGGCAAAGGCGTGGCGTATGGCAATGGTAATGAGCCGCCCCTTATGAGCTTTGTCGCTGCACTGCAGATGCCGTACTATAACGGGCTCAGCGATAGCTAGGAAGAGGGACATCTGTGCAGGGCTTGTGTGGCTCAGGGCTGGGACTACACCGTCAAGGACCCCAATGTACGCCCCCGGGGTATTGGCGACCCTACCCCGCGTGGGGTCTGCCGAACAGGAAATATACGCGAGCGGGCATGATGGCGCACATTGAGGAGCACGGCCGCGGCTTCCGAGTGACGCAAGCAGATGGGTCTGTCAGACTGTAAGGAACGCCACGCCTATGTGGCTCCCTCAGGGGGTTTGGTAGTTGTAGAAAGGGGATCTGTTTGCTGACTTCAACATGCCCAACGAAAACAGCGCCCACGAGAAGCCGTTTCCCAAGTGGCATGGATGGAACGACCACAGCTATGAGCTCATGAGGATGAACGAGATGCTACAGGCGCTCCGGGAGAAGCGGTTCGAACTCCCTCAGATGGCTGCCTTTCTTCCGAGTTGGTACTGGGTACCCACGACGCCGTGGGTTCCACGTAAGGACGGGTGCTGGCGTTACTGAGCTTGCTTCGGTGCCAAAAATTGCCAGATAGAGTCCACTCTTGACTTCAACTCTGGCTATGGTCTTCAATGGGCGAGACAACTTGTGTGCTCGTGTCACGGCCATCATCGCTCTGGTGCCTTAGGTGCGTAGAAAGCGACACCGACCAGATAGATGGCGGAATGCTCTCTGTAATGCAGGAGAGTGAAGGTGAATTGCACTATGCCGAAAACCGATTATTTATGACCATGCCGCGCTGAGACGCATGGAAACAAGGGACCATTTTGATGGGCGCCACACGTCGTAGGACCCAACTCCCCTGGGCATCAGGATCCGTCGAGGGGAACTTGGAGGCACGTTTCACCAGCTGCATCGAAGCCAGAGAGGACAGAGAATGGTGACTAGGTCATCATCCTTTCGAACTCGGATGAAGGAACCTGCTTTGATCGTGCCTATGTTAGCAGCCTCTGACTTGTCTACGTTCGGAGAAGTGGTACCAAGTACACGACAGTGACTAAGTCTAGTACGCCTCACTTTCGACGCCGCTGAGAATGGCAACACGCGCCAGCCAATTCGGCGGCCAGAACAGCAATTTCTCGACTTAATGTGTGATATGTGAGACTACCTGGACTTAGACTAAGGGGGCGTGCATGAGAGTCATAACGCCAGGAAGTGTTACGGCCAGCAAAAATGTTTTTGATGTTGACCCGTCGGCTAATTCGCCTGAAACTGAACTCAATAGGTGCTCCGCTGGCATCACAAGCCTTGTATGCGCCAGGGGGCGTATGCCTGGCTACGCGGAACTTTTTCCAGTGAAGTGACGTTCGGTTTTCTTCACTCCTCGGCGCGGCCCGCTGGAATGCACTGCATTGTGGAAGTCGGGTCGGAGGTAGAACATCGGATAAGTTAAATTAGTCATCAATGGACTGTGCAGTGCAGCCAGACACCCTTTTGGATACAGCCCTACCGGCCATCCATGTCAGATAACTGGCACCATGGATATGATGTTCACGTGTATTCCTACTTCATGACCTGTCTGTTTAGACATACTTCGCAACTAAGCTCAACCCCTGCCGTCCGCCCCAACGTCTCGGTACCTCGTCAGGCACAGTCCCGCAATTCCGGCTGGTCCGTGATGTGACATCACAACCTTCGTCCCGTCCGAAATCCCAAGTCTTCCTCCCACACGCGAGGGAGCGTGCATGTTCTCCTGTGACAACGGCAGAACCTCCAACATGCTGCTCCTGCACCAAGTGGGCAGCGTCAAGATCGGCGAAGTCGTCCGCTACACAGTAACCTATACGCCATCGGCCGACCGAATCCTCCCTTCCCCCGAGTTCCTCTACCTGCGCATCCGCAACACCTGCGCCATTGCTCTGCGCGCCGCCTTCGTCCACGGCCCTTACACGCTGTCGGTCGCCGCGTACCCTTCGAACTTCGATCCGAACGAGAAGTTCCAGAACCCCCGACGATATGGCGTTCCGGAATTCGAGCCCATGCTCAAGGCTGGCGGGACGTGGACGTGCCACTTGGTGGTGCCGGATAACATACGGCAGAGCGCAGGAGCCGGGACAAAAGCCGGATACTTCGGGAACGGACCGGAACACGACGGCGAGAGCTGCAGTTGGATAATAGAGTGCACCAGCCAGGTCATATTCTCGACTTCGGCCGCGGTGCACTTCGAGGTGCTGGTCGCGAGGGACGAGAAGAGCCTCAACCTCAACACGGCGGTGCCTGTCATAGGGGGCCAGGCGCAGGTGCCGCAACCCGGGAGGGTTAGCGACTACCAAGTGAGCCTTGCAGCGAAAGACAAGGCGTTGCCGGTCAAGGGCGTATTTTCTCGCGCGATCAAGTTGAAGGTCGAGGACACGGCCAGCTTGTGGGACACTCCGAGGTTGCCGGGCGCCGAGGACGAGCATGGAAAACATCACAAGCACCACCACCATACTGATGGCGAGGAGGGCGGGTCGCAGCCCGTCGCTAGTCGGGGCAAGCTGGAGGAGATGGCGAACAAACCAGGCAAGCCGAAGAAGGTGCATCTGGTGGTGCTCACGCACGGCTTGCACAGCAATCTCGGCGCGGATATGCTGTTCCTGAAGGAGAGCATCGACGCCGGGGTCAAGCAGGCGAAGAAGGACGCAAAAGTGAGAAGGGCAAGAGAGCGAGAAGCCAGGAGGAAAGCCTCCGGCAAAGACGACGACACGGGCCAGGAAGGCGACGATGGCGGCGCTGACGAGGACGAAGAGGTCATAGTGCGCGGGTTTAATGGAAATGCGACTCGCACGGAACGCGGCATCAAGTATCTCGGCAAGCGTCTTGCCCGCTTTGTCCTGTCCATGACATATCCCGACCAGCCATTCCTACCGACTGGCAAGGCAGCTTCAGAGGCTGTCTCTCACTCGCTCTTTGGGGCACCGCACGATACGCCGGATCGTCCCAACGGCACAAAGCCCGCCCATAAGCACAGTACCACGCACAAAGTCCCGCCAGACAGCAATCAGTCGAGGCGACTCTACAAGATTGCCAAGATCAGCTTCATTGCCCACTCGCTAGGAGGACTGGTGCAGACATATGCTGTCGCGTACATCCAGAAACACTCGCCGCAGTTCTTCGACCTTATAGAACCTGTCAATTTCATCGCTCTAGCCTCGCCTTTCCTCGGGCTCAACCACGAGAACCCGCTATACGTGAGGTTTGCACTGGACTTTGGGCTCGTCGGCCGGACAGGCCAGGACCTTGGTCTGACGTGGAGAGCACCTACGATCGCAAGGAGCGGTTGGGGGGCCATCGTCAGCAACCTGGGCGAGAACGCACATAAACGCGTGTATGGTGACACGCAACCCGAGTCAAAGCCTCTGCTCCGGATCCTGCCGACAGGACCTGCTCACATTGCGCTGAAGAAGTTCCGCAACAGGACCGTCTACTCGAACGTCGTCAACGACGGGATCGTGCCTCTGCGTACGAGCTGTCTGCTGTTCCTAGACTGGCAGGGTCTGGAGCGGGTCGAGAAGGCCCGACGCGAGGCCGGCCTTGTCGAGACGGTGGTCCGCACTGGCTGGGCCGAGATCACAGGTGCCAATGTCACTACCCCTAGGATCCGACCGTGGGCGCCAAACGGGGCAGAGGATGGGAAGGGCACTGATGATGATGCTGCCTCTGCAAGTGAAGACTCTCACGAAGTCCCTCAGCCACCAACCGATGCTACGCGGCAGGACGACAGCCAGAGCCTCCGCTCCGTCACCCTTCCCTTCCGCGAGAACAAAACCCAAGGTACGCAGTACACTTCGAGAACGAACAACAGCAACGGAACCTTATCCGGCCTCTTCAACCTTTTCAGGATAGACAACAAGGAGCCTGCGCCGCCTAGCCAGAAACAGAACAAGATATACCGTCGCAGCCAGACAATCAACTTCGACGACCCATCGGCAACCCCATCCGCCGCCTCCTCCCAGACCAAAGTAACCACCGGCAACGGCGGCGCAACCAGCGACTCGGACAGTCCCTCGGCGCCACCGCGCACCTCCTTCTTCGAATCGGCCAGCGACCTCCTAAACCCCCAGCTCCCCACAGTGGAATACATCATCGACCCCTCCAAGCGCCCCCGCACCATCTTCCACGACCGCATCTACCATCCCTCCGACATCCCGCCCCCGCCCCTCAAGCGCCGCTCCACGGGTGCCGGCATGGGCATGGGTCTGCGCCGGAGGTCCCAGACCCGCACCACGTCCTCAACCTCGAGCGGGCAGACCAACACCTCCTCCTCCCCGTTCCCCTCCCCCGGTCTGCCGGGCCACGCCGACTCCTCCCTCTCGAAGCAAGACTACGACGACACGGCGCACACGAACCCGGACAAGGACCCGGACGAGGTGGTCGACTCGTCGCAGATGCGCGTCGAGGAGAAGATCGCGCGGGCCTACCACCGGGACCTGTCGTGGCGCAAGGTGCTGGTGAAGCTCGAGCCCGACGCGCACAACAACCTGATCGTGAGGCGCATGTTCGCCAACGCCTTCGGGTGGCCCGTCGTCAAGCACCTCGTCGAGGCGCACTTTAGCGACTCGGCCACGGCGAGGACGAGGGACGAGGAGGAGGGCGGGGGCGAGAGGGCGAGGCCGCTGGCCGAGGGGCCGGACGAGACGGGCCAGGAGACGGAGAGGGCGGCCGGGGAGGGGGGATTGGGGATCATGCAGCAACAGGGTGGTGATGATGGGAAGGTGAGGGGACGGGGGGATGCTTCTGCTTCTTCGGATCACCGGCAAGTTGGAAGTGCGAGGGGAAAGGAGGGCGAGACTCCCGGCCTTCCGACCGACCGCACGGCGAGCGAGGATAGGGAGGACATGGATAAAGTCTCGGAGCTCCCGCAGTCGTCGCCGAGGATAGACTTTACTGTTGGTGATGGAGGTGGCGAGCAGCAGCAGCAACAGCAGCAGCAGCAGCAGCAGCAGCAGCAGCAGCAACAGCAGCAGCAACGGCCACCGTATGATCGGATGGATTCGGTTGGCTGGAGCGAGCAGGACTGGGACGATAGCGGGGAGGAGGTCGATAGCGATGAGGACGGCGGCGGCGACGGCAACGGCAAGGACAAGGCGGGCAAAGCCACCGAGAAGCAGGGCGAACCGTGGAACTGGACCGAGAAGATTGTGGGCAAGGGGGCGCTTGGGAGAGCCAAGTCACCTGGCGGGAGTCGGGCTCCTCCTGGCCGGCATCATGCTGCCGTCGCTCCTGTAGCTGGTGGTCCCAGTGTTGCCCCTGGTCTCGCTCCGGGCGCCGGTGATGATGCGGCTGAGCAGCCACGGTCTGACGCTGCTCATGGGCCGAAATAGGGGTTTGCTGCTATGCTAGTAGCTAGGACGCGGAGGTTGGTTGCGACGTGTTTTTCGCTGCGATAACCTATTCGAATACCCGTTTTTACCATAGCCTTGAGTTTAATGATAACCTAGAGGACCTATACTGGGTCGGTACTCACCCCGAGTCTTATCTAGCCCGCCTCTTAGATTAGATTGTTTGCTATCTACTGCCTCACACAGTCCTTGCTCAGGCTTGGACATGAATCTAAACCAGCTGCGCGTTGCAGCAAGAACGGCTACGGAAGCGACGTTTGCAGATACAACGATTATTTACCACGCCCCAGCCAGCCTCTCTGGCGTTGGGCCGACAATTGGAGAGGTCACTATGACCGCCCTACTTGACCATTCTCTGACCAACAACTACGGCGGCGCCAATGTGCGACGAAAGGTCCCCTCCGTTGAATGCGTAATGAGCGTTTATTGCCCGCAGAAACGGTCAGTCAATACGGTCCGTCAGACCCAGAATATGCTAACCTGAAAAGGCTAGACTACTTTTATTTGATGTAATGTCAGAATGCCTCTTGTTGACCCTCACTCCCTTACAACGTCACGACACCAAGGTAAAGGCGGGTAATCAATATGTCAGATGGACTGCTGCGGCTTAGATGTGTGATGTGCCCTGCGTGCCGTCCCTCCTTTCTTGTCTCGTCACACGCATCGATACGACGCTGCTGTCACAAGTCGAGTCCGCGATAGGCTGGACGTTCAGTCGTTGGCAAGAAGGGTTACATGTCGTCAGCAGATATGTTGTCTGCCAAGCAGGTCTTCTCGGACTTAAAGAGACCAAATCGGTTTGGAAGATCCCCAATGGTGATCCTGCTGATCAGGCCCATGGCCAGTAGTCAACACAGCAAGGATCGGACATGGAAGGGGAGGACCGGTACGGGACTCCATATCGGTCTGCTTGATGTCCAGCTGCCGGTCAAGAATCGCCAAATCAGGCAGATTCCCGTAGGCTACACCTCATACAGCAAAGCAAGGCCTCTGGTAGGGAACAAATTCCCGAGCCTAACGCCTAAGGCAAGTTATATCGCCCTCCACTGAGGCGAACGCCCGCACACGCCGTTCGTCATCCGCGACAGCCGGACACTGATCGGCCTTGCACCATCATGGTCACCGACGATGAAGCAGCCACAGCGAGAGCTCGGGACGCCATCCTCAAGTGGTATCCCCGCGTCCCCCCAGCAGTCGCCGACTTCGTCCACGACCTCGTCGACGCCCGGTCCGGGCTGCATCCCTCGTCGCAGGCGCTGTGCTCGTGGGACGGGAGCCTCACCTACCGTGAACTGAGCGACGTCTCGTCGCGGCTGGCGAGGCAGCTGCAGGCAGAGGGCATCGGACCGGAGGACGTGGTGCCGCTGTTCTTCGAGAAGTCGCTATGGGCCGTGGTCGGCATGCTGGCGGTCATGAAAGCCGGCGGGGCTTTCCTCGCGCTGGACGTGTCTCAGCCGGTCGGTCGTAACCAGGGGATCTTGGAACAGATAGGGGCGCGCTTTGCACTTGCGTCGACTAGAGGGCTCGAGGTCTGCGGTGGCTTGGTGAAGAGGACGCTGGTCGTGGACGCTCGTGCAGTTGAGGATCTGGGACGATTGGAGCTCAGCGGGAGTCCAAAGCCTGTGTTGAACACGAGCAACGCTGCGTATATGATCTTTACCTCTGGCTCGACGGGTGTTCCAAAAGGCGTCGTCATCGAACACTCTCAGCTGGCAACGACCTGCGTCTACGCCGGAGAGCGCATGGGCTGCGACGGCCAGCGCAGAGCTCTGCAGTTTGCGTCGTACGCGTTTGATGCCTTCATCTCTGACATATTCCCAACTCTGCTCTATGGCGGGACTGTCTGTATCCCGTCAGACTGGGAGCGGGATAACGACCTGATCGGTGCGGTGTGCAGGATGGGTGTCAACTCCGTCAAGATCACGCCGTCACTTGCCAACATTCTTGAACTGGAGAAGGTGCCGACGCTGAGGACTTTGATCCTAGGCGGAGAGAGCGTCCCGAGCTCAATGATCGAGAAATGGGCCAAAAGGGTGAACTTGATCCTGGTATATGGCCCGACGGAGTGCTGCGTCATCTGCTATATGAAGGATTGCTCCTCCCTTGAAGTCGCTCCCGGAGAGATCGGCCGCCCGGTAGGGAGTCGAGGATGGATCGTGAAACAGGGCAACTGCGGACAGCTTGCCGACGTCGGTGAGGTCGGGGAGCTGGTGATTGAGGGCCCCGTCGTTGGCCGTGGGTATCTCGGCGATGCTGAGAAGACGGCAGCACAGTTCATCGAAAGACCGGCGTGGATGCCGGCTTGCGATGACTTGCACAGTCACCGTCGACTTTACCGGACAGGTGATTTGGCGAGATATATGAGCAATGGGGCGGTCTGCTATGCCGGGAGGATCGACAACCAGGTCAAGATCAGAGGGCAAAGGCTGGAACTTGAGGAAGTCGAGAAGAAGCTCAGTGCGTGTCTCCCGACGTTGGATGGCGTCAGCGCGAAACACATCGTCGTCGAAGCGATCGAGCTCGCAGGATTGCAATCTAAGCAACTTGTTGCGTTCCTCTCTTTTCAGATTGGCAACTGCGAGTGTCTCGGGTATCTCGATTGGGAGGACAGTGAAGTGCCCGTCCAGGCTACCTCAGCTGCTGCTCGAGCTAGCTTTTCTGCCCTCGTAGAAGCAGTTGAGTCGAGTCTGAAGCTTGTCCTTCCGTCCTATGCCATTCCTTCAGTGTGGATCCCGATGAGAAGCTTCCCATATACGGTTTCTAGGAAAATAGATCGGAAAAAGCTGCGACAACTTGTTGCATCACTGCCACTCAAACTGCTTTCAGGATTCATCGCTTCGCCTGGAACAACTTCAGCAACCAACGGCACCTTGCAACATGAACTCCCTGGTCACGAGGCACAAGTCGTCAATGTTTTGGCAGAGGCCTTTAGTCTTGACCCTTCCGCTGTGGATCTTGACGACAGTTTCCATCGACTAGGCGGTGACAGTCTGCTCGCCATGCGGATGGTGTCTATCGCTCGGCAACATGGACTGACACTGACCGTCTCCGGGATCGCCGGCGCTCCTTCGCTCAGGCAACTAGCCTCAACAGCCACAGAGGCAACCATGACAGCCAGCGTTCCACCTTTCTCCCTTGTAACGCACCTGGACGCCTCTTCATTGCGGGGAGAAGCCGCATTGCAGTGTCGCGTGCCCAGTGAAGAAGTGGAAGACATTTACCCCTGTTCAGCGATGCAGATACACTATGTCACCGGATACCCGGAATATGAGAGAGACATCGCGGGCCCATGGCACTGGCAATCTCAACAGGTGTACAAGTTGCCGCCTTCCCTGGACTTGGAGAGGTTTCGCACAGCCTGGGACACTGCTGTCCGTCGTCACCAGTCACTGCGCACCCGGTTGATCCTCTCAGCCACGGGGATCTTCCAAGTTGTTCTTGACGCAGAATCCTGGCTTCCGAAATGGCAGGATGCAGAGCGTCTCGAGGACTATCTGGAAAAGGACAAATCGCGCATTATGGGCTTCGGGGACGAACTTGTACGATTAGCAGTCGTTCAAACGCCCGGTTCTGGCGAGAGATACTTCGTCATGACCATGCAGCACATCATTTACGATGCCTTCTCGCTGGCGATGCTGTTCGACGAGCTCGAGCGAGACTACTTCCGGGATGGGACGGTCAGTCGGGCGCGACCAGCAATGAACCAATTCATCCAGCACATCACAGGAGCGGATAAGACGGCAGCCCTAGAGTTTTGGACCACTCACCTTGCAGTGGCTGCTACGAAGTCTCTGCTCACGTTCCCTCCGGGCGTGAAGCTATTTGACTTGAATATTACGGAGATCTCTGTGATCACGAAGATGCCCGAGCGACGCGGAACAGAGGCGACCATGCCGACGATTATGGAAGTTGCAGCTGCTATCGCCATTGCCGGCAGGCTCCAGTGTGCAGATGTCATTCTATACTCCGATCGGTCCGGCAGAAACCTGCCTGTTGAGGGTATACAAGATCTGGTAGGTCCCAATCTATGAAACGATACTACTACCTCGTCTCCTACAATAGCCAGGTCAATGATAACTAACTAACAGCGACACCGGTATCAGATCGGTCCAACAACCACATTCCTCCCAGTCCGCATCCACATCGAGCAGTCCCAACTCGTCAGCGACCTGCTCCGCGCCAGCCAGGAGTTCCAGAACAAGAAACTGCCCTTTGAGCACCTGGGCTGGCTCGAGCTCAGAGAGATGCACGAGCTGAAGCCTGTCCTGCGACACTCCGTCAACATGAACATCAACGTTCAGCCCCTCAACCTGCTCGGTCAGAGATTGGGTCTAGAGTTCGTCAGATCCTGGTCTATGTGTGACGACCCCTTCGGAATCAACGTCGATATCTTTGGCGATGGTATCAAGTGGGCGGTATACCACGACGCGCGGTTCATCAATGCGGAAACTGCTGGCGGTCTGCTGAGGGATGTGAGGGATGTGTTCGCTCTAATTGTTGATGCGGATAGACAGCTGGAATTGACAGTTGGAGATGTTCTTAAGGGATATCAGAAGTCCGAACTGAGGGCATGTTCACTTGAGCATGCTACCAGTTCGTCATGCTGGATGTTGAGTGACGGGAAGCTGTCCTCATAGTCAATACGTTGAGCTTGTTAAGAACGTGACTATTGCCAAGAGGCCTACGATCACAGCGAAGTGCAATAACAGGTAGATTTGAAGCAATTCCCTGGTATTGCAATTTGTATCTTCCTCAGACTTGAAATGTGCGTGTATCCGCTGTTTCTCCTCTGACCGTTTTGAGTCCTCGTGTTCGTATAGTTCCTCATCACAGCCCTCTAAGGGTAACTTATTCATCATCCTTGGCGCAGGGCGAGGGCACTCGAAGCTAGCCCGGCTCCTCGGTCTTCTCGTAAAAAAAAAAATAAATAAAAAAAAGCCAAGGGTCCGAAAACGAAGAAATGTGTTTCTACTCTGTAGCGCTCATGTGCTTCGCGGGACATGCCCACGGTGGAACTCGGGCTAGATGGGCATGCACCCTCCAAGTGCTATACTTCCGGGTGCTTCCCGCTGCTCGGCTACATCACAACCATACCACGACGGTGAAGCGGCATGATTTAGCTTGGTAAACTAGAGCTGCAAATCAGCAAGTACAGGTACGTCTTCGGCGCACAGTTCTTGGTTCGGGCACTTTTCGGAGCTAAGGGGGCTGTGATCTTTTCCCGGTCACCGAAAACAGCGTCGGGGTCCAAGTCGGCGGTGACACCTTCCAAGTTTAGGCATATCCCAGGAGTAATACCTCTGTTGTTGGCGTCTCTACCTCGTAGCTGTGTCGTAGCTGTGTTATTGATTGACTACCGAGGCTGCCAAGTTCCTCACTTTCCGAGCTTCTGATGCGAGTATCCGCCCTTAGCCATGCCGGGTACTTGTGATGATGAATCGATCGGTGGCGGCATGCAGTGATCACTCGCATAGACCGATCTTGCGCACCAGAGATGGACGGTGTTCTTGTTATGCAGGTCAGCAGTCGGCACGGCCGATTTTATCTAGGTCTACGTGCCAGTGGCAACTGCGTGCATGCTGCCGCAAGGCGTGCTTGGGACGCCTCGACGACGCTCGAGCTAGCTGCATACTGATTGGTAGTGACGGCTATCATCAACGTTGTTTACGTTTGACAAAAAGAGCCAGAATGGGTGCCCCCCCGTTACTGGCTGTTGCGTGCTGTACAGAGCATTGATGGCCCCTTACTGGTTGCTATGCGCTGTGAAGCGTCAGTTGCATGTTCTACATATGAGACTTCATTGGATGAGTATATAGGTCCCCGGCAGCGTAAAAATACACACTGATCGGTCACGGCACGGTGACTTTGTGACAGGTTGACCCATTGCATCGCTCGGGTTCAAGCCAACTCGGAATAAATCAAGATGCTATCAGCACGAGGCACCGCGGCCTCGCACCGCCACCAAGAGCTCACATGGGACGTTATGGCGAGCCCGTACTGCTCGAAGCTGAACGCGACGGGCTTTGTCAACCTCGGGATAGCCGAGAACTCCCTGATGCAGCGCGAGCTGCTCGAGCACATCTCGCAGAACTTCCACCCGGAGCCGACCGCCCTGTCGTACGGCGAAGGGCCCAACGGCAGCAAGAGGCTGCGATCCGCCCTAGCCCGCTTCATCAACACCTTCTTCTCCCCCGCCACCCCGATCCTGCCGGGGCACATCAGCGTCTCCTCCGGCGTGACGGGCTCTCTCGAGCGCTGCGCCTTCGAGCTCGGCGACCCGGGCGACGCCTTCCTCCTGGGGAGGCCGTACTACGGCGCCTTCCCCGCCGAAGTCGGCGACCGGGCCAAGGTAAGGATCATACCCGTCACCTTCGGCAAAGGGTGCGACCCGATGGGCCTCGCCGCCGTGTCCGCCTACGAATCCGCCATCCTCGCGGCCCGCTCCCGCCCCCAGCGCGTCCGCGCCATCCTGCTCTGCTCCCCGCACAACCCGCTGGGGAGGTGCTACCCGCGCGAGGTCCTCGTGTCCCTGATGCGGCTGTGCCAGCGGTACCGCCTCCACCTGCTCGTGGACGAGGTCTACGCCCTCAGCGTCTTCGCGAACCCTCGCGACTCCTCCCGGGCGGCGGCGGCGGCTTGCGGGTTCACGTCGGCGCTCGCCATCGATACCGAGGGCGTCATCGACCCGGCGCTGGTACACGTCCTCTGGGGGCTGAGCAAGGACTTTGGCTGCAACGGCCTGCGCATCGGCTGCGTCGTGTCGCCCGGGAACCCGGCCCTCGTGGCTGCCCTCGACGCCCACGCGCCGTACCGCTACCCGGCTGCGTTTCTGGACTACGCGGCGTGTCTGGTGCTCGAGGACGAGGAGTGGGTCGCCGCGTTTGTGGCCGAGAACCGCAGGCGGTTGGCGGAGAACTACGCCGTGGTCGCTTCATTTCTGGAGGAGAATGCGGTGCCGTTCCATGAGGGCACGAATGCGGGGTTGTTCGTGTGGGCGAACTTGGGCGCCGTGTGGTTACGACGGAGACGGAAGGGGGTGGGTAGTGGTCAGAATGGAAGTACGAGTAATGAAAATGGTGCGTCGCGAAGTGGCGATGATGATCTTAATGTGGTTGACCTGGAGCAGCTGCGAGCATACTCCGACATCAATCTGGAGATTAACGAGCGGCTCATTGAGGAAAAGGTGTATCTCATAGATGGAGATGAGTGTGGGAGTGAGTCTCCAGGGTACTTTCGCATTGTCTTTGCTCAGCCGATGTATATCCTGGCGACTGGGTTGGAAAGGATAGCCAAGGCATTAGAACTATGAAGGTGTCGGGGTCTCCATATGTCCAGAGTGGAACGACACGAAAACAGAATACTTAGTTTCTGGTAGTGATGTTAAAACACTTGGTAACAGTAGCATAAGGACGAAGTTTAGACTGCTTTCTCGAGGTCCATGTTACAGCGATATCTAGTAGGTGACGCCCCAGTTACCGCACTGACTTCCGATACGATCCAAGTACACCTTGACGAAGTCGTCATTGAGGGCTGGCGCGGGACAATCATCCCCGCCAAGGACATTCTTGCCCACAGGCAAACCCTCAAACATGCTGGTCACGGTCTCGTCCGTGTAGCAGTCCAGTACGGCGGCGATGCGGCCAAGGGCACTAGCCGGATGGGTAGCCGCATGCTCCATGGCCCTCTGCTTCCACATCCCAAAATCAAGTATCTCGCACGGCCTCCCATCGCTCATCAGCCGGAAGAACTCGTCGCAGGTCGGCGCGCGCGTGCTCAGAAAGTCGAAGTCGCCGCCTAGCCGGCGGTGGACATCCCGCGTCATCATCGCGACAATCGTCCCGGCCAGGTAATCGACGGGCAGCACGGCCGACATGTCGGCGCGGACCGAGGGAAACGCGCCCATCTCGAGGCTCCCCGCGAGGAAATTGTGCAAGAAGTCGCCGCGGTCGCGCCGGAAATGGCCCGTCGCGGTCGAGGCTGTGACGTACGGCAGGCGGTAGACGGATGCACCGGCGCCGCGCCACCTAGCCGCGGCCACCAGCTGCTCGGCGACGTACTTGGAAGTCCCGTAGCCGTACTCGAAGTCCGCCTCTGTCAGGTCCAGTCCCATGTGCTTGGGCAGCGTGGAGATGGTGGATACGAGGTGAATTGCCTTGGGGCGGCCTCGAGAGGCCAGGCGCAGGATCTCGTGGGCGCTGACGATGTTGGGACCGACGTAGTCGTCCAGCGGACGCAGCCAGTCGACAAGTGCGCCCGAGTGACAGACGGCGTCCACGTTGCTTGCCAGGTCGTCGAAGGCTTTGTGACTTAGGCCAAGCATGTGCTGTGCCGTGTCACCAACCAGCGGTTTGATCAGGGAAGCGAACTGCGGCTCCCAGAGACCGTATTCCTGCAAAGTACGAGACAGTCGCTTCTCAGCATTGTCGACAGAGTCTGCACGCACGAGACACAATGTGTGTATGTCCTGTTTGAGGAGCTCATGCAGGATAAATGCACCGACAAAACCGGTAGCGCCTGTGAGTAGCACGGATCTCGGGGCGCACTTCGCCGGTGGACTGTCGAACGTGATACTCCGATCAAGGCAACCTCTGCGGATCGCGCTTATGTTGAATTGACTTGTAGAAGTCGTACCGTTGGACAGCGTATCCTGTTGCTGTAGTTCAGACAACAGAAACCTGCTGAGCGTCCTCAAGGTCGGATGAAGGAAGACGATATTGACCGAGAGTTTCAGACCCGTCAATGTCGCTAGGTGATTGCGCATCTGGACCGCGGTTAAGGAGTCGATTCCAATATCTTTCAAAGGACGGTCAATCTCAACATCCGTAGCGTGCGTAAAGCCCAACGCCTTGGCAACTACCTGCCGGACCATGACAAGAACCATGCCGGCATGCTGCCGCGGTTCAGCTTCGCTCAATAGCTCGTGTAAAGAACGGCGGCCGTGCGAGGAGCTCTTGGCCACGTGGGAGTCTCGGGAAAGAAGTGAGCGGAGAAGCGGGGGTATACCACCGCGCTGATCTTCAAGATATACCCGAAGCCGCCCTAGATCGAGGGCGGCTGCCATAGTAAGTGGACGTCCACCGACCACAGCCTGTCGGAACAGGTCGAGTCCCTCATCAGGCGGCAGAGGATCAAGGCCGTACTGCGCAAGGTGAGAAAGCGTGGCTGATGCAAGCTTGGAGGCCATGCCCCCGTCTCCCGCCCAGGTACCGTATGCGACCGACGTTGCCGGCAAGCCTTGGGCGCGTCGAAAGTGGGCCAGCGCGTCGAGGAAGCTGTTGGAAGCGGCATAGTTGGCAAGCCCGGGCATGCCCATAACTCCCGAGATGGAAGAGAACATCATAAAGAGGTCCATATCCACGTGTTGAGTGGCTTGATGCAGATTCCAGGCGCCGTACATCTTGGGCGCAATCGTAGTCTCGCACCGCTGCGGCGTCATGGATGACAACACACCTGAGTCTACGACACCAGCGGCGTGGACTATGCCGCGCAATGGCCGGTCCTCTTTAAATATTGCCATAATCGAGCGGATACACTCCGCATCGGCCACGTCGCCGGTTATAACGGTGACTCTGGCACCCAGTCTGCAAAGTCCGGCCACCAAGTCGTCTGCGGCGGGACTGTCCATACCACGGCGAGAGATCAGTACCAGGTCGTGGACACCGTGATCGCTTGCCAGCCACCGTGCCACTCGTGCTCCAAGATCCCCCAGGCCACCTGTTATCAGCACTGCACCGCCTGGTCTGACGAGACCATGTTTGGCCAACGTTGACTGCGAAACCGGTCCGATACGTTGTAAGCGTGGGACGAGTACTCGATTCCGCCGTACAGCACACTCGGTTTCGCCTCCCAGCATGACCGCCGATACGATGGAGGCTCCTGTTGCTTGCCGATCCAGGTCCACCAGGCGGAGGTCTAGCTCTGGATGCTCGCTTCTGGCAGTCCGCATCAGACCCCACAGTAGCGAACCGGGTCCGGGTCTCATGGAGTGGTCATCCAACTTGTCGCCGGTGCCTATCTCGTGGTGCGTGATCCATACCAGCGGTGTCGTGCACTGTGTCTGGGCAGCCGCCTGTAATTGTTCCAGCGCCTCGGACACCACGCCCCGCGCCTGGGAGATGATGTCTGCAGTCGCATGCCAGAGGCTGATAATGCCGTCAAGTTTCTCAGCAGGCGGAAAATGCTCGACTTGCACCAGTTGGACGCCGGCTTGTGATAGAGCAGCGGCGACACTCGTTGTCCACTTGGAAACACCCGCTGGGACCAGAAGACCCCAGCTTCCCCTTGGATGGATATCGACCTTCTCGACTGCCTGCCAAGAAACAGCGAACTGGTTGCCACCTCTGCCGTCTTGGGAGCCACGCTGGATGGTGTTGTCAGTAGAACTCCTGTGGCCGTTAAGGGATCCGGCATCGTTCATAAGGCTAGTGCCATTGGTAGAAGAGCTATCAACTGATTTCGTCTCGTGATGAACATGGAACTCGCGTTGGAATGCGTAGGTTGGCAGCTGGATACGCTCACAAGCAAACGGCCTGAAATACGCCCGCCAGTCAATAGGTACGTGGCGCATATGGAGCAGAGCAGCGCTGTGTTGAAGGATCGAGGCGGAGTCCTTGCGACGGCGGAGGGACGGCAGCCAGAGAGCAAGCCCGGACTCGTCAGTGCCTTCGAGACATGCTGCGCCCATACCGCACAGCACTTGATCTGGTCCGACTTCGAGGAAGGTGTTGGCACCATGGCTGACCAGCGCCCGGATGCCATCGCTGAAACGGACTGGCTCGCGGGCTTGCTCCACCCAGTACTGGGCATTTCCTAGCCGGTTTGTCTCGACGAGACGGCCGTCCAGGGTACTGATGACTGGGAGTTTGGCGGGCCTAAACCGTACCGTCTCAGCGACGGCTCGGAAGTCTTCTAGCATACCGTCCATGTGGCGTGAGTGAAAGGCGTGTCCAACTACGAGCGTCTTTGCTTTACGGCCTTGTGCAGCAAAGTGCCTCGCCAGAATCTTGATGCAATCCCCATTTCCAGATATGACCGTTTGGAATGGCGTGTTATATGCAGCGACATCCACCTCGCCGCCGTGACCAAGCTCCTCAACCCCTTGGGCCACCTCAGCAGCACTGGCTTCGACCGACACCATGCTGTGATTATCACAAGACAGAGCCTGCATTAGCCGACCGCGCGCCGCGACGAGTCGGCAGGCATCAGGCGAGTCCATGACGCCCGCTACGTGAGCAGCCACCAGCTCGCCTAGGCTATGGCCGAGGACAAAGGCCGGTGTCACGCCCCAGCTCTCCCACAGCCGGTACAGCGCAACTTCCAAAGCAAACAGAGCCGGCTGCGCGAACTCGGTGCACTGTAGCAATGCAGCAGCCGCGGTGCCTGGTTCGGCCCACATGACGTCGAGCAGCGGTGCCTCTAGCTCGCTGTCGAACCAGGCAGCCAGTTCGCGCATGGTTTTCGCGAATATGGGGTAGATTTCGCAAAGGTCCTTGCCCATGCCTGGCCACTGGTCGCCTTGGCCAGTGAAGAGCATAGCCAATCCAGTAGTATCTGGAGCTTCACCACTCGAGAGCAATGCGAGAGAATCTCCCCTGGCGGCCGAGTCCAGCTCTTCCAGCAGCTCCGCCTTGTCTCGCGCAGTCATTACCAACCTCCGGCGAAACTGGGTACGTGTGGTCGCTAGCGAATAGGCAACATCTCCCATGCTATCCAGATTGTCTGGACTGCTGAGATGTCGGTGGAGCTTCTCCGCCTGCATGCACAGAGCCGCGTCGGTGTCGCCTGACAGGAGAAATGGTAGAGCCCGAGGTAGCTGAGCTGCTGTCCTCAGATTGTCAGGCGTCGTACTTGGCTTGGGTGGTTCCTCCACGATGATATGGGCATTGGTGCCACCAATCCCAAACGCACTAACCCCAGCTCGACGTAGTCGGCCCTCTTGTGACGCCCATTGTGTGTTATCCAGCACTAGGGCCATGTTCGAGCGCTGCCAGTCCACCGCCCCTGTAGGCTTCGTAATGTGCAAGGACTTCGGTAGAATACCATGCTCCAGAGATAGCATCACTTTGAGTAAACCAACAAGTCCACTGGCAGCCTGTGTGTGGCTGATGTTAGACTTGGCGGTGCCGATCAAAAGAGGTTCTCCATTGACGCGGCTTGGTCCAAAGACCTCGCCTAGCGCCGTTGCTTCGATGGGATCACCCAGCTTCGTCGCCGTGCCGTGAGCTTCAACGTAGTCGATGTCGTTAGGTTGAAGTCGCGCCGCAGTTAAGGCAGTACGAACCAGGCGTTGCTGGGCCGGGCCGCTGGGCACGGTTAGGCCGGCACTGCGACCGTCATGATTGACGGCGGTGCCGCGTATCACGGCGTGAATACGATCCCCATCTCGGCGAGCATCAGACAACCGCTTCAGAACGACAACGCCGGCGCCCTCTGCCCACCCCGTGCCTTGCGTGTCGTCCGAGAACGACCGACAGCGGCCATCCGGTGACATCCCCTGAAGACGGGAGAATTCCGCGTGCAGCCCGGGATTCAGCATTAGATGTATGCCCCCGGCCACGGCCATGTCGCATTCGCCCTCACGCAGGGAGGTGCAGGCCAAGTGAGTAGCGACGAGCGAGGACGAGCAAGCGGTGTCTATCGTCATGGCCGGGCCTTGTAGACCTAGATGGTACGAGATGCGGCCGGACGAGGTGCCAGCAGATGAGCCTGTTACCGTGTACCCGTCGAGCTCTGACAGATCCCGAATTGCGCCTGGGTTGAGACTTGAATGAGCCGGGATGTTGCTGGTGCCGATGAATACGCCAGTCTGACTACCCCCGAGCTGTTCTTTGGTATAGCCGGCACGCTCGAATCCTTCCCAACATGTCTCGAGCAGCATATACTGCGAAGGATCGAGTCTGCGTGCCTCTTTCGGTGAGATGCCGAAGAAGGATATGTCCGATGAATGGATCGAGGGGATGAATCCGCCACGACGACAGTACGACTGGCCTTCAGCATTTGAGTCGGCATTCCGGTTCCAGCGTCCGTCAGGCACGTCAGTGATAGCGTCACCGCCACTCTCAAGTAGTTCCCAGAAGTCCTCTGGAGTAGCAATACCACCGGGCAGCCGACAAGCCGTGGATATGACGGCTATATCCCGGTCGCTCACGTGGAAATGGCGAGTAGGTTCTGATCCGGGGTGCGCCGAGTCGGGCGAAGCGCTCAGATATGCGGCCAATGTCTTGATGGTGTAATGTTCAAATAGTTTGGCAGTTGGGACCGGGCGGCCCAGCAGTCTCTCCAGCTCCTTCTGGAGGTAGACAACTCGTAGCGAGTTCCCGCCGATCTCGAAGAAGTTATCGTGGAGCTTCACACGATCATGGCCAAGGACGCTCGACCAGACTGCGAGTATTTGCCTCTCCAACTCAGTGGCTGGCAACATTCCGGCGACCTTAGGCTGAGGTGCAGCCACAGGATCTGGGAGGGCCTTGCGGTCGATTTTGCCGCTCACCAACACTGGGAGTGCCTGCAGCTCAACGAAGAACGCGGGCATCATGTAAGCAGGCAGTCGCTTGGACAGCCAAGAGCGCAACAGTTGGTCGAGACCAGGTCGGACTGCTCCCTCAATCACAGACGCAGAATGCCCAAGGTGCCTGATCTCTCGCACACAATAGGCGACGAGTTGGTCGTCACGGCCGACCACAACTGCAGCGGCTATGCCCTCGTGTGCGGTAGCAGCTGCCTCGATGTCGCCCAGCTCGATTCTGTGTCCTCGTATCTTGACCTGTCCATCCATGCGCCCCATGTGTCTCACTGTCCCAGACGCCTCGAGGCGAGCGACATCGCCGGTCCGGTACATCAGTCCCGGGTGGAAGGGGTTGCCGGGAAACCGAGCGGAACTGAGCTCAGCGTTGTTGCGATAGCCACGTCCGACGCCGAGCCCTCCTATACACAGCTCGCCATTGCAGCCGACAGGGACCGGTGACAAGTCATCATCGAGTACGTAGAGATGGGTATTTGCGATGGGGCTTCCGATGACAACGCCCTGGCCACGGCACACCCTCCAGACAGTCGAATACACACTTGCCTCGGTCACACCGTACAGGTTCCAGACCGCTTCGCCGCAGTCCAGAAGGCGATCCGCAAGCGCTCGGGGCAGCGCCTCGCCGGCACTCACGATCCTTTTGAGTCGAGGTTGTCCGCGCCACCCAGAATCCAGCAACATTTGCCAGATCGTGGGCGTGCCCTGCATCATGGTGATCTGGTGACGCTCCATGAGTCCGACGAGGCCGGTCATGTCGGTCAACTCATGTCTCTGCGCCATGACTATCGTTGCTCCGGTGAAGAGCGGCAGGAACCAATCGACAACGGCCATGTCGAAGGACACTGTGGTGATCGCTAGCAGACGATCGCCGTCGCCGCATCCGGGCTCCTCTTGCATCGATAGCAGTAGGTTTGTGAGAGCGCCATGGGTGATCTCGCAGCCTTTCGGCTGGCCAGTCGAACCCGAGGTATACATGACATACGCGAGGTTCTCGGTAAGGATGTTGCTGCTGAGCGTCACATCATCACCGCGACTTTGGCCGGACAGGTCGATGTCGCTGCTTGTACCGAGCACCTCGTCGATGCTCATGCAGCGCACATGCTCTGCGGTGGCCAAGGCATCGACCTTGTCACGGCCAGTGATGACTAGCTTCGGGCAAGCATTGGCCATCATCTGTTTGATGCGTTCTGCGGGCAGAGCTGGTTCAATGGGAACGTACGCAGCCCCCGTCTTCAGGATGGCGAGCAAGACCGGAACAAGCTCGACACATCGCTCCAGCGCGACCCCGACAAGGTCGCCATGGCAGATTCCTCGCCGCAGCAGTGCCCTTGCGAAGCCATCGGAAAACGCGTCGAGCTCCCCAAAGGTAAGCGCCGCGTCTCCGCAAATCACAGCGACTTTCTCGCTGTACTTCTTGATCGTGGCGTCAAGAAGTTCCGGGAGGCATAGCCGCAGTCTTGATGAGCCGTTGACGTCGTTAAAGTTGTGCTCCTTGGCAGGTGACCCAATGCGATTGTGATGGTATTCTTTCGAGATGGACCCCATCGCAAGCCGGTGATGTTACGTAAGCAAGGGTTACGTAAGGCACGTTGGATTTGTTTGTTGGTGCCCAAAGTCCTGACTTCGGCTCCTGTGCACTTTCAACTGTGGACATCATGCAATGATATCAACCTCGTCTCTTGACTTGGCCATCTTAAGCTGATGTCTGCTTGCGTAGATCTCTGCAATAGACAGAACAAGACTTGGTTGTTCCGTTTCTGCTTGCTGTCACTTAGACTCAAACGGACGAGTCTACTCACGCTAACTCTTTTGGGCAGCGGGATGGTCCCACCAGATGGACGCGACGGCGATGGCTCCCGTTACACAACCCCTTTCACAACTTCACAACTTACCTCGAGTGTCCACTGTATATGGTATGAGAGGCCGCTGCGGGGCATGCACACGTATGTCGCCGCCTTTTCATTCCTGCCTTGGCGTCATCTGGTAAATGTATCGATACTTCCTCGACGACCCCTTGCCAGACACCGCGACATTCTCTAATGTAATGGCGGCAAAATGCAGAGGCAATGTCAGATTCAAAGAGGACAAACCCCGAGTGGTACCGTGTCAAGGAAGGATCCTGACGCATATTCAGGATCGGCATTTACCAATGAGTTGTTCCATCATTATACCGTCCGCCTCTCCAACCCGACAGTGTCTTGTCACATAATATGCAGCTACATATGCGCTTGGCAGGAGAAGCTCCGATAGGAAATACCAAGTCCGAGGATTCATACCTACCATTGACCAATGGGATCTACGAGGGATAACATGTGATAATCCAAATATGGCGGATTCATGGTTGGGTTGCTACCACTTGGGTTGAGGACAGCTCATTGCAGGAATCTTCAGAGCTCAGTGATCATTCCTCGGGCGACCTTGGCCCGTCGTCGGACGTCGAAGCAGCATTAGCTTCCCATCACCATGGCAATTGTTCTGGTCGCTGGTGGTTTAGGGGACTTGGGGCGCACCATCACAGATGCTCTTGTCGAGAGTGGCAAGTACGAGGTCCTCGTCACGTCAAGAAAGGTACGAAGCCGCTTGGGAAGTTGACTTAGTAACGTTGTACAATACTAATCATACGACAGCAGAGTAGCTTGAACATTGAGCGCCTCTCACCATTGTC
>Ga0209127_100141_pt1 | contig 27513 bp, 32 predicted proteins | sample LakSupMetagenome_FD_187469 | JGI IMG/M metagenome (GOLD analysis project Ga0209127, IMG submission 187469) | Freshwater microbial communities from Lake Superior, Canada - Sta WM archaea (SPAdes) (version 2) | ecosystem: Environmental > Aquatic > Freshwater > Lake | place: Lake Superior, Canada... | reverse complement strand
TTCTTGACTCCTTCACCGCCTCTGTGTTCGACCGGCGACAAAGGGTTCTTGACAACTAGCGCCCCGGATCATTAGCCTATTTCTTGCGCTCCAAACAGAAGACAGTGCAGATGATCACCATACCGTATTCGACCCACAGGTTGATGTATATCTGGTGGAGCACGTTCCTCATGCTCATGGTTGACGTGTCGGTCAACATCACGAAGCGCGTATTGGTGGGTGTCTCGTAGTAGTGTAGCTTGTACTGTGCCGTACGGTAGCTGATGAAAGCGTCATCATCGCCCCCTAGGCGTCGCACCATGTTCCGCAGACTGAAGACCGTGCCAAAGATAAGCTTAGCGGTGTTGTCGTTGTCGTCGCGTCGCTTGGGTGGTTTCGAGGCGCCATTCGTGACTGCTCCTCCACCTGCGCCGGTCGACGAGGATAGTGGTCGGTCGGTCGGCAGCCAGGTTCGCGCGTAGATACATTCGGCTATGCAATGGGTAACCGAGTCAGTCCTGTCCTTATCCTTCTCCTGGAGAAGGAAGGAGTTGGGCGCATCGTCAGCTTACTGTGGCGGTCAAAGATATAAAAGGAGTAGACCACCATAGTGGCCGTCTGCTCGCGAACGGTCCGCAGCTCACGGGCCGCCGAGGTGTAAGGTCGTGTGATCCAGTCGTGCTGTGCTGCTCCAACACAAGACGAAGCTCCAAGGTGTTGTTGTCTGTGGTTATCGGAACTGATGGGTTGTAGCAGGCTAAAAATATGTAGCTCTGACCTCCACCTGTCACTTGCAGTGGCTCGCGCCCAATCGCAGGACCTCAAGCGGCTCCTTCCGGGCAGCGGGGTCTTCCCCCAAGTTGTGGTGGAGAGTCCAATGAGGGGCGGAGGGGTCACAGAGGATGCTTGATAAGTCGATGCAAGACATTGTCCGAACTGTCAACCTCCGCCGGTACAAAACTGGGCTGGCCCTACGGACCAGATTCCTAGCCTAGCCTGTCGGTTCTACAGCGGCTGGTTATTTATCACTAGGTGGTGTTGGATTCTAGTCCCATTGGTTGCGGCGACCATACACGTCACAGGTTCGAGAAAGGCAACCTCCTAGCTGGCGATCCAAGGATACGGAATTCGAAACTGCCTGTCTATCTATGGCAGTTTGAGTTTGAGGCTCTTCTTCCTTCTTCTCTACACTAACCACTCTTCTCCAGTGGTTCACCCTTACCCCTCCACCAGGCGACTGGAACTAGCCTGACTGAGTTTGTCAGATCATCCCCACTTGAAATCCAGCAGAGCTCAACTGCGGTGGTCTCAGACAGCCGGGTTCAAACAGCCATAATCGCTGTTTGCCGACCTGTCTCCACGTCATCTGGTTAGAGCGACTCTCCGCTGTTTTAGGGTAGACCAGGTCTAGACAGCCAATATGGCGGACGAACAAGGCCACCGGCCTCCCCTCGCCAGTCCGGCAGAGTTCAACAGCGCAGAAGACATGACTACGGTGAAACTGGATTCTCTGAAGGCCGACCTGCCCTCGCCTGGAATCAAGGTGGACTTCCACGGCGATGCGACCGAAGAGCGTCCACCCTTGGTTGGCCACCTGTAAGTGGCACGGTCTGGTGTTGTGACTGCCCGCTCTGACCACTCATCCCACAGATCAGCACCTGCAGCTGAGACAAAGTTCCAGAGTCCCATCAGGCATCACAAGAGGGCTCCATCTGTACATCGAGAGATCAAGGAGACCCTCAATGCCAAGTCTGAATATACAGAGGACGGAGCAGATGGCCGGCCACACCACATAATCAACCAGTATATCATCAAGGAGGAGATCGGTCGAGGTTCCTATGGTGCCGTGCACATTGCGATAGACCAGTACGGACATGAATATGTGAGTCTTGGCGTGAATTGTTCAACAACACCCCCCTGAAGCTATGCAGCTCTAACGACATCCGTCTGGCGTGTCAGGCAGTCAAGGAGTTCTCCAAATCTCGCCTCAGAAAGAGAGCGCAATCCAACATTCTTCGTATGGGACCCCGAAGACTCGGTCGACAACCCCCGTCCGGACCTGCCTCCGGGTTGGGTGCTCACAAGACGGCCCGGCTTGGCGATCAGCACGCCCTCGAGGCTAAAGATGCCCTCTATCTCATCCGTGAAGAGATTGCCATCATGAAGAAGCTGAATCACCCCAACTTGGTCCAACTGATAGAGGTGCTGGACGATCCGAAAGAGGACTCGTTATACATGGTGCTGGAGATGTGCAAGAAAGGGGTAGTGATGAAGGTCGGGCTGGACGACCCGGCAGATCCCTATCCGCCTGAGAAGTGTCGGTGCTGGTTCCGCGATCTTATACTGGGTATAGAGTACTGTGAGTCTTACAGATGCTTAGCTAAGACAGGTAGCGCTAATCTCACCCCCCAGTACATGCCCAGGGAGTCGTCCATCGGGACATCAAGCCAGACAACTTGCTACTTACAGAAGACGACGTCCTCAAGATAGTCGACTTCGGCGTCTCCGAGATGTTCGAAAAACCACACAACATGCGGACAACGAAGTCTGCCGGATCACCGGCGTTCTTACCCCCAGAGCTCTGCGTGGGCAAACACGGGGATGTGTCCGGAACAGCTGCGGATATCTGGTCAATGGGCGTGTCGCTCTACTGCCTGCGGTACGGGAGGATACCCTTCGAGCGAGGCGGCGTCCTAGACATGTATGAAGCCATCAGGACCGACGACATCAAACTGCCAGAGGACGAGGATCCCGACTTTGTCGATTTGATGCACAAAATCTTGGAAAAGGACCCGGACAAGAGGATAGCCATGCCCGAGCTAAGAGTACGTCATTCTGTCTCCCTTTCCTTTTGCCCGAGAATGCTGACGATAGACCGCAGGAACATCCTTGGGTGACTCGGCGCGGCGAAGACCCTATGATGAGCGCCGAAGAGAACTGCGCGGAGCCCGTCGACATGCCCAACGCTCTTGAAGTAAATCACGCTTTCACGAGGAAGATTGACCATCTCTTCTGCGTGGTAAGTCTAGTACCATCCCATCCAACCCCAATCCAACGAAAGAAGGCTAATGGTAACGACAAGATGAAAGCAATTGCGAAATTCAAAAGCCTCCTTACCCCGAAGGGAGTGGTAGCGAAACCTTACGAACCGATACCAAGAAGTGTGGATGGTATAGGGGAGGGCGACGAAGCTAAACACATCGACTCCAGTGTTTTACGCAGCGGAGAAGGAGCGCCGGGTGGAGTAACCGATGAGGAGAAGACAAAGAAAGCAGCAGCCGAGCACGCGGCGCATATCATCAGCGAGCGCGAGCGTTTCTTAAAGGCCTCCTCCACCGCCGCCGCCACCGCCACGCACAGCCGCCAGCAATCCCTCGGTGAGAAAGGCCACGCCCACGACGTGACCGACATCGAGGCTCCGTTCCTGGGGATCGGAAACGGCGACCAGGACGAGTTTGCTTCCGGCGACATACCGACTGCGGATGTGCTGTCTGACTCGCCGACCGCGGTGCACTTCAACGTATACGACAAGGCCTTCGAGGAGGAGGTGGACAGGATTAAGAGGTCAACGAGCAGGAAAGGGCGCAGGAGCACCACTTTGTACCTGACCAGGCACCTAAGGGATGAGAAGAAGTTCAGGACAATGGAGGACCCGGAGATACACTGGGTCGGAGACAGCGACGAGGACGTTGAGGACGACGGGGCCGGGAAGACCAGCGCTGTCGAGAAGTTCAAGCTCGTTGCCCCGAGGAGCGGACCTACCTTTGCGGACTTGGTTGCTGGAGCTGTGAGAGACGCAAAGAACAAGGCCCAGTAAATCGCTGGTGCCGGGACAGATGAGGCCAAGTCTGACAGCAAAGCCAGAGGGAGCCAGTGATACCGCGCCTTAAAGGTTTAGGGGCGACAAGCGGGAGGGGACGAGCTGGGAAGTAAGTACCTGGCCCGGCAACGGGAGTTGGCCCGTGAGGAACACAATGGCAACTTGCCTGTTCTGGCTGAAGAAGAAGGTTATTACTGCCTCAGTGATTTGAAATTGGCGCACGGTTTGATACCGTTGGATCTCCGGTTTCCTTGTTATACCCACGACTAGTAAGATGAGCAATATGAACGTAACCACTCGCTCCAACATCTCAACGTACACTATCTCGAAGTACATCTGACCCTCACTCCAACTCCAACTCTTTCCCGTGCCAAGGACGACTAACGAGAGTTCGATCGCTGCCAAAAGCCAAGCAGTCGCAGCCTCTGCTTGGCAAAAGCTTGTCTGCCGAGTGACTTGCAAGGGTCGCACATACTGGTCTCTCGGAACGCACGTATCGACAAGCGGCGGTGCTGCAAACGTCCTGGTTTGGAGACGATGATCATGGAAGACCAGGCATACGTGGACAATCAGCCGACAGAAGACTTGATAGCCTTGGCCACTGCACCCGGCACACAGAAAGAGGTTCCGAGCAGGACAGGCTCTTCGGATGGGGACATAATCTGGCATTTACATGCGCGATGTCGCGAATTGTGCCTCTTATCGTCACCGTCGTTATGCTTGCCAGGTTAAAGGGTCGCTCGCTGTTTTCTGCGTATATCGCAGCTCAAAGACAGATTAATCTGCCAACCGTGCCCAAGGTCTCGAACCGTTGCCCCTTGCATGCCATTGATCAGTACATGACATGCACCTCGAGATATGTCACCGCAGACAGACGGGACCTCTCGAAAGACGGATCAGTCGGTGGGCTTGGGAGACACGGTTCTGCCTTCTCCCTCCCTAAGCAAACCATGAGCGAGGTCTCCGGTAGCGGCCCTACTCGCACACGCAGCCTCGCCATCGGCATGAGGTTTCAGATATCCATCGATTGTCGTGACCGGTCTGTTTTCGCGATGCACTTCAACCGGTGGGCTGCACCACTGAATCAGTATGCTGAGATGTATCCCGTTCCTGCATCGCTGTTATCGCTGTCCAGTAATTCGATGGGAATCCGTCTGGTAATTCGCCGGACTGCAGGAGCTCCAGTGTTACATTACAGTGCAAGCCACTGCGAGAGACGACACGCAGCTCGCGGATGCAACTCCTGCAGGAAGCAGAGAAACGGGATTGTTCAAAACCCCTTTTCCGGACTCGAAGCTCAGTTATCTCGCATGGCAACCCCCGGGCCAGATCGACCACTCGTCTTGGTGATGTCAAGCACGAGGTCGTCAGTTAGGTCGAGAAGGTCGTTGCACTTTGAAGCTGTGGAACCGTGAGGCTCCCCTGTGAGACGGGACCAACCCCGGCAAGTGAGCGGTGACGTCAGAGACGACTGAGCTCTGAAGCTGTAAGGTAGGTAGAGCTCCATTCTGTCATCTCATGACTTACACCCGACGGCATCTGCATTCTCGCGCAGATATTCGGGGCTTGGAACCATCGAGGCGGCACGACGCGATCCTGACGATATGTCTGGCATGTGAAGATCCTCTGCATGAGTGATGTGTTCTGTCGTGCAACTTGGATAGCGAGCTATCCGGCCGTTGGTGGACAGCACAAGACGTGGACTCACCTCACCGCTTTCTTGAATTTGTACCCCTCAATAAGGTACAGATGACCCGAGACTTTGACACTCGCATTACACATTAACAGAGAGTCTAGCGGTCAGGGTGCGAATCCCGTACTTCTCCGGATGCCCATCTCGGCAACTCCATAAACGGCAATCCAGGAGTTGGGGTAAATCAGTCTCGGCCACTTGGAGCCGACCCAGGCCAATGTCCCTGAGGGTGCTCTCCGGGAAGTGGTCCGAGACGGCTCACATGCAGCTCGCATATCGGGGTGTACAGTAGCAAGATGGCTTGCCATGCAACGTGTAACATTATCGCGCCATCCCACGAGAAGAGTCCAAGTGTGATGCGAGTGCAGAGCAGGCGACGCATCCGGCCAGCCAGCTGGTCAAAATCGCCCTCGAATGCAGAGACAACTGTCCGGTCCAATAGATCTGGAGATGGGACTCGACCGCGGAGCTCAAGAATGCGGAGCAAGTACGAGCTGGAAGCTATCGTGGCCCATGGCGCCATCACAGGGGCATAATAAGCAGAAGAAGCTCACGGAAACGGATACGTCCAACAAGCTGGCTCTGCTGGACAATGGCTATGCTTCCATGAGGGGAACATGCTGAAAATGCCTCATACACGAACCAGACTGATGGGTGATGAAAGTGCATGACAGCGCAGGTCTCCATCGTGCTGCCATCTAAAAGAAGCTCCGAGCTAGCACAGAGCTCTTCTCGAGGTCCCACGACAAGTGCCGCGAGGAATGGATGATTGTGGGAGCAGGAGCCGCTACATGGTGCGAATCACAGGCCGTCAACTACGGGCTATGGCCCGCTTTAGGACTTGTCTTGGTAAAGAGCCGTACTGTGTAAGCAACGATGCTGGAAATTCGGGAATCTAAATACGTATTACTATTGCACTGCAGCAGCACTGTAGCTCGGTACTGGGAGGCCGCCAACGCACGCTGATCCAGTAAGGGGTCCGTGACAAAGTCTTCAGAGACATCGTCGAAGAGGTTTGATGGGAATACTCAACACCCAGCATCGTGACTTTGCGAGCTTATTAATGTATTTTATTTCCATGAGCTTTCTCGGGTCGAGACCACGAGACACTTTCATTGAGCCTCTCGACGACTTACTTAGGAGAAAGAAGGGTCTGGCCCGCAGTTCTCGGACATGGGCAATCATTATTAAGCTTGAGCCACCATGATGAAAAGACGAACTCTACTACTACAGGTGTACTTTGACCTCGAGGACAAGTTGCACCCGACAATTACGTAGTGCCTCTTTGAACCCAAACCCTAGAACATCCTGTGAGGCTCAGCCAAACCGTGGATCCTCAGGGCAGATACTTGCCTCCCATGCAAGTTACATACAATAAACCTTGACTGGATAGCACTTCTCTCTCTTTTTTTTTCTTTTTTTTTTTTGCCAGTGGCGCTGCGAGAAGGATGCACGAAGCCCGCGAGCACATTTAAGGGAGCACTTCAACAAGATGCGACTTCCTCAGTAAGGTAGCTACCTCCATCTATGTAGGCAGGTGAGCCAAAGACACGTTGCTGGTAAGGGCAATTGCAGGTCATCATCGTTTTAAGGGTTGCATGTGCATGCAAGTACCGATACTGAGTACCTCTGACTGCCTCTCTGGTCACTCGCCGAAGCCGATTATTTCCTACAAGAGAGAGCACCGCCACTTGACTCTGTTGTCATCATCAACTTTTTCATCCTCATTTTCCAGTTCCTTTTTTGCCTTCAGCACCCAGGCCGCAAGTGACCGCTCAATGCAACCTGTTTTACCTGCCTCATAGTTTGCAACCCCTCTACCGAGAGAGCCTGGAAATAGCCAGCTCGCTGGAATCTATTCACCTCGCCTCTGGTCTACCTATCCCCGTCCAACAAATCGTCTAAGTCGAGTCTAGCCGCGGCCTCTTGCTTTTCACCATGACAGCTCTCCACCCCGAATCAGAGCCAAATTCCACCTTTCTCCGCCTTTACTAGCACTGGCTGAATTCCTCGCTCACTCTCGCAAAATCGAAGACCCAGCCCACCCCAAAACCCCAGCAAACAAGCCTGCCCTCGCCGCCTCCTTTCTTACCCTAGACTCGACTACTTACAAAGTCTTCCTAGTACCGAAGTACCTCGACTAGCGATTTTGAATAAGTATTCCAGGCACCCACCCAGAGACTGCACACAACTTCATCTCCACAACAACAGAGAGCGAATTGAGGATCAACTCCCGCCGTTTGCTGTTTTGAACGGCTCAACGACCTCCCCGGGCGCTGCCCACCACTGCTGATAGCGCGCTCGCCGCCGCAGCACCCTGTCCTACCTTACCCTTGCGTTTTTGTTGATTGCTTGCATAAGCGCAAACCCCCCCGGCCAGATTCGCTCACAGCCATATTGCACCCCACCAGCCTGTCCGTCAACCACCGCGTGAACCGCAACCCGCGGCCACTTGGTTCGTTCTTCAGCACGAGCTCGCTTGCTGGTCGTGTCCTCGAAACCGCAAGCATGGCGAGCAGCTCCGATGCAAAGACCGTCTCCTCGCAGGGCAACTCGCAGCCCTCGTCGGTCAGGTCGGTCGACATGTCAAGCCGATCGCCTGCCATGTCTCCCCAGAACGGAAGCGCAGTCCAGCTCGGCTCTAACGAGCAACTGCCGAAGCCAGCCGAAAAGCCCACCGTCAAGGACCGGCTCACACGCATGTTCTCTACCAAAGACGTGAACAGACTGGGCGTCAGCGAGGCAGCAACTCCTTCCAGCATCTCTCGAGCCGTCACACCACAAGGTCAAGCCTCACCGAAACCTACTGCTCCGCAGCGCAAGCCTTCGACCTCCGACAAGGGCGCCGACCGATCTGCTACGTCCAGCACGAAACCGCCGAGCCAGACCAATGGCAAAGATCAGCATCAGCGCTTCGTCGTCAACCCCGAGCTCCAGGGGGGCCACGAACATCATCTGAAGTCTAGCCGCCGTCAAGAGAAACTGACGGACATGTTCAAGGGCTTGCTGGGCAGGAAACCGACAGAGCAGACTCCGGAGAGTGACCTGTCGCTCGTCAACAGCTGGGTCGATACGCTCAAGCAGGAGAAGGAGGGACTCGCCTCGGACAGGAAAGGTGGACCTGCCCAGTCAACGACTCTGGTCGAGAAATACGGCAAGTGCCAGGAAGTCGTCGGACGGGGCGCCTTCGGCATCGTGAGGATATCGCACAAGAAGGTGGCCAACGGCGAGAAGCTGTTCGCGGTGAAGGAGTTCCGCCGGAGGCCCGAGGAGACAGAGAAGAAGTACAGCAAACGACTGACTTCCGAGTTCTGCATATCCTCGTCCCTGAGGCACCCCAATGTCATACACACCCTGGATCTGCTCAAGGACTCGAAAGGCGACTACTGCGAGGTGATGGAGTTCTGCGCCGGCGGCGATCTGTACACCCTGGTCCTGGCAGCCGGCAAGCTGGAGGTGCAGGAGGCGGACTGCTTCTTCAAGCAGATGATGCGTGGAGTCGAGTACATGCACGAGATGGGCGTCGCCCACCGCGACCTGAAGCCGGAGAACCTGCTCCTCACCACCCGTGGCGGGCTGAAGATTACGGACTTCGGCAACGGCGAGTGCTTCCGAATGGCCTGGGAGAACGACGCTCACATGGTCTCGGGCCTGTGCGGCTCGGCGCCCTACATCGCCCCCGAGGAGTATGTCGACAGGGAGTTCGACGCTCGGGCTGTCGACGTCTGGGCATGCGGTGTCATCTACATGGCCATGAGGACCGGCCGCCATCTGTGGCGCGTCGCGAAGAAGGACGAGGACGAGTTTTATGCTAAGTACCTCGAGGGACGTCGTGACGAGGAGGGATATGGCCCGATTGAGTCGCTGCACAGAGTCAGTTCTTATGCCCACCTTTTCTCTACATCGAGCGTGAGACTAACAGAAGCAATCAAGGCCCGGTGTCGGAACGTCATCTACTCGATACTCGATCCGAATCCTTCTCGCCGCATTACAGCTTCGCAAGTCCTCAAGTCTGAATGGGGTCGCGAGATAAAACTTTGCAAAGCGGGCGAAGAGGGGCTTTAACACACGCTCCGCCAGACCCCGGTGTGACCCCCCGGCGTCTCGCGGAACCATCAAAAGAGTAAAAAAAAAAAAGACATCAAACACAAATTCGTTGAGCACAATGCCACCGCACTGGGGAGGGAGCTGGATAGTCGTACAGTCTGCTCAACCACCAAAGTCCGCCCGTCCACCTAGTGTCAATCACCTTGTGTTCGCACATCACGACACGAATGACATGTTCTCATTACATCGGACGAGCAACGGAGTTTTGGAGTTGTTGAAACGCATTTTCGAGTTCATTTCTATTGCCCTCGTCCCACTACCGCTCGTTCCCCCGTTCGCCCCTTTTGGGGCTTTGTTGGCTCTCCCTGGATGGCATACTGCTCCCTCGCGGTTAGCCGTACCCTGGACAGTGTGCTTCGAAAAGCATCTACATCGTGGGCACTGCCTACGATCCTAGATGAGGGGGCAGACATCGCGGTATGGCACGCAGTTAAGAGGCGCAGCTCAGAGGTGGTGATGCTGCCAGGGACCTCTTATACAGCGAGTGGCTCGTGGTTGAAGGCTTAGGGCATGCGGTATGTGGAGTATGGCTTCAGAGCGGCAGTCAGGACGGCAGCCATATGGATTCGCCTTGGACGGCAAGATGTTCAAGGGGAAGGCAGTATCATAGATACCATCATGTCTCTCCCACACTGCAAGCCCAATTCTAAAATGCCACTCGCTTTATACTTACCTGCCCCAGAGTGTGTAGGTTAAATGGTGAGCCATACGTCTCGTCTTGCTATGAGACCTTTCTTGCGTCAGTCTCTCGTCAATGAGAAGCCATATCCCTCCCACCTGACACCTTACTTGCGCAACTGCCTCGTCAAAGGGGAGCCATTCATCCTCCTACCTGACGCCTGTCTTGCGCAAGTCTCGCGTCAATGGGACCGCTTCGTCAGCCCTCCTTCCAGGACACGGCTGTGATATCTCAGACACGTCGTACAGCTGGTTGATCTCACTCTACTTCTTATCTCACTCTACTTTACTTACACCGGTGCGACGGCGTACAAGTACCGTACTGGGTCGTGGATGTGATACCCCTTATCCGAAGGTCTTTCCCTTGTCATGCTCCCCAGCTGGGCCATCGTTGTGGTCAGGGAAGGAAGGACTCCCTGACATTTGTCCGATGATGTGACGAGGTGCTCTACGGACGTCCGCTCGCGGAAACAAAACCTCTGTCCAGGCCGAATTAGGCCCTTGAGAGTCCGATGTTAGAGGGGTCTCTCTGACCCTTTGCCCGGGGGTCGTCCGATGTGGTTGTTGATGTAATTGTGTTGTGTCAATGGCGCGGCTGTGGCGAAACGCTAGCTACCGCGGCACGGTGGGCTTTTAGACAGGAACGACTGCATATGCGAGACGGTGTCGGAAATTGCGTCGCTTGCTCCCAAGTCGCCGTCGGGTTGGGATGAAGAGAGGGGTGAGCCAATGTTGGAAGCGGAAGGTTCGTTTCCCCGATGTGTCAGACTTGAAAGAGCAGATGACGCCGAGAGATCGGGCCAAAGACATTGGGAGAGGACTATGCGAGCGATGCCGCAACTCTCTTGCTTGCTTTATTTTGGATCAAGCAGGAATGAGAAGCGACATTCTCTGTACCCGAGTGTTCTCGACAATCGCCTCGTCGACGGACGCCGCGATGTGTGTACAGTACAATCCGCTAGGTATCACGTATGCCACAAATGGTACTGTGATTGCCGTCCCAGAAATCCCATTCCAAAGCTACCAAACAAGATATTATGGTACATCGACAAGCAGCATCCATCCTAGAAATAGCCTTCTCTTTCCCAACCGTTAGTCTTCGTCTTGTTGATCTGCCAATCTCCGAATCTGTCATTTCTCTTTTCATGGCACCGTACTGTTCCCCCCGGTGCCTCGTATCCCTTTCGTCCACAAGTGCTAGGACAAATCTCGCCCTCCCCCGGCGAATGTGAAAGAAGAGCATACTACATATCGAACAGCCACATCCAGAATCCCTGGCCTGTCCACAAAAAGACTCCCACCGGGGGGAAGTTGGTGCCGAAGAATATAATATACGGAGAATATATGTAAAAGAAGCAGTTTCCTAAACCCCAGGCACCCCCGGCCCTGGCCCAGCATCATGTCGTTTCAGGTCCATTTCCGTCCGGCTGCTGTTGGCCTCGTCAGCAGAGCGGGCTTGGGCAGCTCATGCGACCCAAGACTGCCGTGTAAGACATTATTTCCCGCACTGCCCGTTCGAAGCTCCCGATAGCATAGGAAGCGTTCCACGTGACAGTGCAACCTTCCGAATGAGATACACCAGCTGTCGGAATCGGCACTTCGTTGACGCGTAGCACCTCGGCGCGATTTGCGGGACACTGTCCTACACATGCACATGGTGTCGGATAAACCCTAAAATACCCCTGCACGCCATATCGGTTCGGACCAAATTAGGTATGGAACAAGTCCCATGCGCGTGAGCAGAGCGCAAGGAACTCGTCTTTCTTGGCGCGCTGCGTCTCGGGGCTGTCGCGTCCTTCCCCAAAGGGACCACGCCGCTGCGCCGGCCGTCCGCTGCCGAGAGGTGGGCTACCGCCGTCTTCGTAGTCTGCTCGCCTCCGTTTACTGGCGCTTCGGCTTGCGTCAGTATGTGTGTAATATCTGGAGTCTGCAGCAGCAGCAGCAGCAGCAGCGCCGGGGGATGGCGGAGTAGGGGGTTGGGGGCCTCCATAGTGTACTAACTTCGGCAAAAGGTCTGGGCGTCCGGCCGCCAGTTCGGCTTGGGCTTCCTCAGCGGATTTGAACTCCCTCCTGTGGCTGGGCGTTGGCATCTGCGGCGGCGGCGGCGGGTGGCCGGGCGATGTCAGGGGACCTCTGTGAGTGTGTGGGGTATACATGTGGTGGTCCCTAGAGTCCGGATGGCCAGACATCCCTGTTATGACATCGGCAATAGGCGGCAGGCGGTTGTTGGTCTGGTTAGCGGGAACATGGTGGATATGCGACGTGCTGGAAAGGTTGGAGGGTTGGTTGGTCAGATGTCTGGTGAGGGGAAGTGGGTTGTGCCGTCCCGTAAATGTATGTCCGAGCGGAGCGGACTGAATGACCCTCTCGTTGGCAAACTGCTCGTGGGAAGGGGCGACGATGCTCAGACCCCGAGGTGCCTTGTTACGGCGTGACATGCCGGGCGTCTTCGCTGCGAAGGGGTCTGTTTCCCTGGAGCTCTCGGGACCGTCGCCCTTGGCCGACTGTAATAACCGCGACTCGATGATTTGTCTCTGGTGCTCGCGCACGCTTATGCTTCGCTGCAATTGCTCCTTCATAACCGGGTCTTGTGTGACGAAGCCAGGCGACAGGCAGGCGAGTCCAACTTCTTGAATCCCCAGCCCGTCCCTCGCCGTCGAGGGACGAGCTGTCTGCGGTGTGTTGCCCGACATGGATATCGTGTTTTTGGACAGATCGAGCCTCCTAGGCCTCGGGCGCGCTGTGGGAAGTTCTGGAGATCCAGGCTCCTTCTTGACGATGATTTTTGGTGGAGGTGCGGCATTCCGCGAGCTATTCGCGTCAGAAGCAGACAATGGTTAGTTATGCCGATACATTGTAACGATTCCCCCCGCCCCAAAAAAGACTGGGTTGAGACGAGATGGAATTGGGGGCTTGATTGCTTACGCGCTGGGAGGGGATGATTTGGCTGTTGGCGGAGGCGCACCCCTGGGAGAACCGCTGCCCAAGCGCTGCTGCTGCTGCTGCTGCTGCTGTGCAGGCGCATTGTTGGAAGGAGGTACGGACGAAGGAGCGCTAAAAGGTGACGGCGCTGTCCTTTGCGCGGTTGGCGATGCATTCGCACTTGCTGCTGGAATATCGGCGCTATAGGCAGGGCGGTCGTGGGGAGCCGGAGAGGGAGCCATTGCAATGGCGGTACTCATATTGATGGTGTTCTGGGAATTGTATTTGCGGTTTTCGGGGTTTGGTGTTTCCTGTTCCGTCGCAGGAATTATGGGGTGGCTGGGCTGCGGCTGCGAGCCTGGCGTGCGTGCCTGCAGTGAAGACAGACAAGACGGCGAAAGTCAACTCAGTAATCGCCCCCAACCCGGCCCGTTTGCACCTTGATCCCACTTGTTCGCTCTCAGCTCGAGAGCGTCGAGATTCAGATGAGATGTCTAGTCGGACCTCCTTATACCCGGCCTGTTCGAATGGGTGATCGCGAGCAACAACAAAACACGACCCTTCCAACAGACTGAGCGACAATAGTGGCAGTTATGCAGTTTGGCAAACAAAACTGCTGCTCCGGCTATGGGCGGCAGAATTTCCGAGGCAAATGTCCTCGCGGCACGTCCTTGTGTGAATTGGTTCCGTTATCGAGCAAGGTCGTATAAGCAGTCGGGACTGAACCGTGTCCAAGTCGGGTTTCAATAGAGAGAGACCTTGGCTTGTGCGATTGCGCTTGTCGAATCAATGTTCGCGCGGCGGGAGAGCCGGCTGATATCCTTCTCCTTTTGTTGTAACACACCAAGTACCCGAAGTCGATCGCACTGAAGATGGCAGTGATTGTACTACCAAGGAGCGAGGCACTGGGCACCTGCGGCGTGCCTTTGGGTACCTTGGAGTGTGCAAGTTGTTGCCGTCGCTCTGAGACAGCACAAGCTAGCGATGGTCAAAGCTGGTAGCGAGCAATGACAGAATTACCAAGTCGCAGTTGCAGATACCGGAAACGAGCGACAGATGGCGGACCAAGTTACGCACAAGAAAGCAGAAATTAGATACGGGACGAGGGAAGGGAGTAGGAAGAAAGAGCCCCTCGTGGACAGCCGCGGGGGGGGGAGGCAGAGTATATCGCCGGCGTCGATCGTCCCAAACGTGTCTGTGGGACGGTACCTTAGGTACCTTAGGGGAAGCACCGTGCTGTCAATGAAGTGGGAGGGGGTGAGACGGGGTCCTAGTTTGAAGGGGAACCGAAATATTTTCCAAGGGGGTTCCCCAGTCCACGAGAGGCAGGAGCGAATGGTGCCGGAAGGGGATGACCGGGTAGTCCATGACAGCGAATCAGGGGTTGCGACACTGCCGTCGCAAGCCACCTTGGTACATTTACACACGCAGTCAAGAATCTAAGGTAGGTCACTTGAAAGGGTCCGTCTTATATAATGTACATACTGTGTAGAGCCCCCATCCACTAGGTAGACGAAAAGGAAGCACCCAGAGTTTATATAACACGTGTCACAGCTTGTTCCCAAGGTCCTCGATCCGACGTGATACCTATGAATTCGGACGAACCACGAATTCGCCAATTCTCATGATGACCACCATTTCGAGAGAGTGGCAGGGCGATAACAAGTGACGAAACGGTGAGGTCGAGTCTTCCTCGCGCTTCTTGTGCGGTTGTACGGTTGTACCGCTTGTTGTTTGGCTACCTTAGGTACCTTATTCACTCGTGGCGAATCGAGGAGCATAAGAATCGAAACCTTTCCTGTACCCAAGCCGTGCTACCACAATTAGAGTGTTTTACCGTTGAGCTAGGCCCCGCCAATACAGACAAGGTCTAGGGTGGCATGTTCTGATTGGCCCAGACCCTTGCTGCAGGCCAGGACCGACAGTGCTGAAACTCGACACAGGTGGGTCACCCCCGCAAGTAAGTACCTAGGATTGAATACCTACGTGTGTACATGTGTAGATACGGGAAGTTCTCTGCAGCCGATGCAAAAGAATCTCGCAAACAATTAATGGTGATCTAGCACTAGAGATAAAATGAAAGATGCCGCCGCCATCCTCCTGACGCATGCCATGTCCAGAGAGAGTCGAGACGCGACCGGTAGGTACTATCCGAGTCTTGGCACGCATAGAGTCTGGATCCTGGAGAACTCGACTCCTTGGCGTCCTGGACAACAAAGCGAAGTCAGGAAAGTTTAAGTTGCGTTGTACTTCGTACGTCTCGTAGTGAACCTTTGTGGCCACAAAGTGCCGACATCAACAAGGCTCACTCATCGGCGAGACTAAGGTATAAAAAGGGAGGCTGCTCCATGGTGCCATGTGGTCATTCATCAACCTCCGTTGTGGGGAGTTCCCATTTATAACTGGCCGTTATACACTGCCTGCGGCGACGTTCACACGTCCGATATCTGGAGGAGAGATGGTCGCTCCACACAGGGATCGGTACTCCGAGCTCGTGAGCCTTTCTGAGTTGGTGAGTACGCAGTCAAGAAAGTATATCTTGGGGGACCTCGGCATGCTTGAACAGAGGCAGCGATCTGATGTGAGTCCCGCATCTGGTTGTTTAGACCACCTACACCCTGACCAATGTGCCACCACCAGCAAATCAGACACCGTTTCGCTTGAAACGGACACCGCCCAATCAGAGCCCGCTCTTCCTTCGCGATGCGCGCAGACCCCCTGAGCGGCGAACCTTAACCCCAAATCACGTCCAACGCTTTGACTGGCAGAACTGCAACAACATCGAGCAACCGATCCGGGGGAAAGGCAAAAAAATTTACTTTCGGAAGTACATCGCAGTGTCACATGGCTTGGATCTTCTTCCTGGTCCTCGCAACGAAACCACGCCAGCCTGCAGACACGAACGCGTGTGCGAGCACGGCACGTAGCATACCAGGAAGAAGGGCAGCACCTGTCTGGCGGCGACAGGTCCGTCATTTTCCGACACTTTCTGAATCCCGAAAGTCAGACAGACCAGTGATAGTCCGTACCATTTCCAGCCTGAGATGCATCGTGACATGCGGGTTGCCGCGCGCCAGTTCCTTTTATTGAACTCACAAGTCCGCATCGGGACGTGGTGCAAAATCCTACTGTGGTAGGGTGGTACCGAACTCGGGAATGTCTCGACGAGTGCCGCACAATAGGACCTCAACGAGTGCCGCACACTCAAAGTGCTCTGCAAGTGACGTTCGTACCGTGTTCTGGCCAACCCACCCAAGATAATTGCGCAGCCTGTTCTCTGCAGAATGCATGTTTCATAAAGAGGAAGGGATAGAGACGTGGCGCATTTCGAGCTCGGCCGGCTCTCCATAGCGCCAGAGCATGCATGGGATGCTTTCCAGTCCTCCATGTCGAAGCCGCCTATCGAACCGGGGAACAAGTCATGAGCGCAGGAGCGGCTACCGTTACTGGCGATCGCTGGCCGCAGTTCCGGGGCCGCTAACAGCATGGCCTTCTCTGGAAGCCCGGCGAGAAAACCCTTGAGATGTCCGGATAGCATCGACGTTGACGTTCATCAATATCGCGGCTCACATCTCGAAAGCTGCCAACGGTAACTTAAAAGCGATGGACCGCCGTGTAAACTCGCATATGTACTGTACGAATATGAGTAAGAATAGAACTACCACAGTACAGCGTCCGAATGAACATGTGGCTTTAAACTTTTAGCACATCGCGGCATCGCCTTGCAGCAGTTAATGTGGAGATTTTTTTTTTGCGGCAGAATTCGAGGCTCCATTCACTCATGCAAGGCTAAGTTCCGATATCGAATCTTGCACTCTGAAGGTTGCCACCATCTATCTACAGCTCGAGCCATAGCCAAGGTTTGCGGTCACCCAAATTCAACACTATTAAAAGCAGTCATCATGGCCCCAGGATCAAGACCACAGGAAGCTAGCGGTGATGCGACGATGGAGGACGCACCTCCGTCTCATCAGCCAACCGCTGAGGAAGTCGAGGAGGGCGATGGCGTCGGCGGCGATGAGATGGACGCCGACGTGAACTACGAGGAGGAGGAAGAGGAAGAGCCCCAACGGGTCAAGCTTGTATGTCCCTTGTTAAAGTAATGGTCTTGACTGTTTGGCTAACACACCATCATCTATAGCTGCCCGGCTCGACACAGACTGCGGCTTCGTTTGAGTTCGCCGACGAAGGCCACACTCTCGGCAATGCTCTGCGGTACATTATCATGAAGAAGTGAGTTTCCTTCGACCCTTATAGAATTCAGTATGTTGTGTCCTAACACGTCTATAGTCCGGAAGTGGAGTTCTGCGCCTACGCCATTCCCCATCCTTCAGAAGCAAAGATGAATATAAGAATTCAAACCTACGGTGAGCGGGCTTCAAGATTCCGGTCATGGAGCGTCGCTAACATGACACCAGAGGGTACGAGTGCGATCGAGGCGCTTCAGAAGGGCCTGCGGGATCTTCAGGAGCTGTGTGATGTGGTTGCGGAGAAGTTCTGGACGTCGAGGAACGAGTTCATGGGTGAGAGCACGCCTCAACCGCAACATGTGTAAAGGAGAATCAGGGCAGTTCACGGAGTTCTGGCGTCACGGGATAGAAAGGCTAAAGGTGGTCTGTTTTAGGGGGTCTTGATTGTTATTTACATTTAGAAATGAGCATGGATGGGCTGCCTGTTCTAGTTGCGTCCCTGGAACAGTGTTAAACACAGGCGCTCTATGTCTACATTCCGAGTGCGAACTTACCTCGAGGAACCCAGTAATGAAGTTGTTCGGTAGTCTCTTGTCGCCCCTGAAGTTCTCCTCCTTGAAGTACGACATGACGTGTGTTGTCTGGCGCCAGTAGTTCATCGTCTCCTGGTAGTAGAAGCCAAAGTCAGCACCGAGTCTTGTTTTTAGAGTTCCAGCCCACTTGACAGCCGCATATCTTACCTGATAATCCGCGTTGCCCTTCTGGATCAGCACATCCACAACCGGGAGCTTGTTGACGTATCGGTGCCTCTCGAACTCTTGCCGTATCCTCGTGCGAATGGCCGAGACTGGTAGCGGAACCGAGTACATGGTCTGGATTTCGCCGGCCTAAGAGAGAAGTGGTTGTCAGCCGGAATGCCATACGGAGGTTTGTATCGTCGGACTTCATGAGGGCAGCACATACACCCCGAAGCCAGGCCCGGTAGCTGGCTAGGACTCGCTTCTTCGCATCGTTCCAATTGGCAGCTGGACAGCGGTTAGAAACAGGCTATCTCCATGGACTATAGTAAACTAACATTGGCGCGTCTTGATCGCGTACTGGGTTGGCGAGATAGCCATGTCGGCGTCGAGGAGGGATGTTCTGTTGGAGTTGGTTCAAGCAGTTGACGTTCGGTCATCGCATCCGCACCACTTCAACCCGCACCTCTAAAGCTCGGGCCACTCAGCGTTAGCCTTTGGCTCCACTACGAAGGCTGGGCAAGATGACCGGAGTCTATAGACAGTGTTGCGACTTTGCAAATTGGAAATCGCGCACTGTATTAACCTCTTTTTAGCCATACGTACTGTACATTATGAGTGGTCGCAGTGGGTAGGATTACGCATTGTTGAAGCGGGAATATGATATAGTAATCGTCTCATCGTCTAGACTCTAGTAGTCCTACAATCGTCTAGTCGTCTCCTCGTCTAGTACACTAACATGCGTAACCCTACGAATGCTCTAGATGTAAAGGGATTGAGCTTCGCGAGTCCATCATTACCCTAACCCTACACTCTAATCTGTGCACTGTGCCCCCAGCGTTCGTACAATCTGGAAGTCGTGCACCGCCACCAGCGCCACACTTACGATGTGCATTTACTGTGGTAGCAATCGTGGCGCCCCGATATCTTTACGGCTTCAGCCTCGCCCCTCCAACCGCCCTTCGACACGATACTTGCGACAACATATTCTCCTCGCCGACGCACACATAGGTCGCAGCCTTACGGGATACTCCTTTCACAGCCTCTGAATATGCCGGCAATACGCCACGCCTCGAAGCGCAAGCCGCCCCCCGAAGGCTTCAGCGACATCGAGGACGACCTCCTCATCTTCAGCAACCAGATGAAGGACGCCCAGAACGCGACCAACGACAACGTGCCGAAGCACCAGGCCCAGTGGCCCATCTTCCAGATCTCCCACAAGCGCAGCAGGTACATATATGAGCTCTACTACGAGAAGGAGGCCATCAGCAAGCAGCTGTACGACTGGCTGCTCAAGAACGGCTATGCCGATGCGATGCTGATCGCCAAGTGGAAGAAGCAGGGGTACGAGAAGGTATGGTCCGGCACACCATGCACCCCAAGTAGAGAACTAGGAGATGTGCTGACCATCTGAACCGTAGCTGTGCTGTCTAAGGTGCGTCCAGACCAAGGAGACGAACTTCAACTCGACGTGCATCTGCCGCGTTCCCAAGGCGCAGATGAAGGAGAATCAGGATATACAGTGCGTCAACTGCGGCTGTCGAGGGTGCGCATCGAGCGACTGAGCTCGGGAAGAAAGGTTTAGCGGACGGATGTATGGTGGTCACTTGGCCGAGCATAACGGTGAAGTCCTCGGCGCGGCAGGGGACTCTCGATCATGTGCGGAGCGGAATGCTGCCCATGCCGGAACTCGATGGGGAGAGAGGATGGACGTACGGGGGTAGCCATCGGGCGTTTACGGAAGCATAGAAGCCGGCAGGTATGGACGGTCAACGGGCGTTATGAGGAACAGTTCTATGGGCACGGCGTTCTTAGGGTACGACGAGCGGGATAATGTATCCTGCCTCTGATGCAATACATTCGAGTATTGACAATCCATTGCTGTGCCTGATTTCGTGCCATAGCCATGCTGTGCATTATTTTCTGTGCTATTTCTGTGCTATAACCTTGCCCTGGATATTGACAGACAGCCGTGCGCCGGCAAGGCAGTGTCATAAATCATAAAGTCATCCATTTCAGACCACTCATTAACCTTTGGCGAATCCAGCTCTGCCCCCGCGTCCAAAGCGAATACTCCGGGGAACAAACTGAAGTGACGCCATCGCCCCGGCGAGACTGTCCATATCCACGTCTTGGCGTTCTGACGGCTGTTCCTTTGTCTCCTCGTGCTTAACCGAGAGCGTGTCATCGTGTTTGGCTGTATGTTCCGACTCCGGTTCCGCCTTGCCGGGCCCGATGAGAGAGCCCCGACGCGACTGCTTTGTTGTCGTGCTTGACCTCCTCCGGCGATGGCCGCCCTCCAGCAGCATAGACCGCCGTCCATCGACGCCCTCTGCGGTGACCGCAAAGAAGAAGTTCTTGGGATACATGTGCTTGTCAATCAGATGCATCCGCCGCTTCTGTGGGGTCCTGCACTTCCTCTCGCATCCCTCCACGAAACAAGAGTACTGTAACGCTTTGTTAGCTCGACGTTCGAACAGATACGTAAGTGTTCAAGCGAGCTGGGACTCACAGTGTGTTCTCCCTTCTCTCTCTTCACTGCTAACAGCGGATCGTGAGTCTCTTCATGGTGTAAGTTCAGCAGGTGACCGGAAGGGAAGTTCTTGCGGCACTCCAGACACCTGTGCGAGTGATCCTTGCTGTAGTGAGTGTCAAAGTCGTCGTACGTCTTGAAGACCAGGACGCCCCTATGGCCAGGCAGCGAGCACCTCATCTCGACGCTGGGACCCAATTCAGAAGGCCTTAATGATGGGTCGAGCTCGACTATCTTCGCAGCTGGCGCACCGGGATCCTCGTCAGTCCCTGGCTCTGGTATCTCATCCGAGTAGGAGCTGGGAGGGGTTGAGTCCTCTTCAAGCTCGCGTGAGCGCTTCATCTTTGACGAACGGGTTTTGAAGTGGGGTGAGTTTACTTTCAGTTGTGCCAATTACTCGAGTCGCTGTCTGTCCTTGCACCAGCAATGATGGACCGTCCACACCGTCTTGTTCACCCAACGCGGATGAGATACCTGACCTGCGTAAAGTTGCCTGTCTGATCCAGCGATATCAACCTCGCAACGGATTGACCTGGGAAGCGACAGGAGATATAGTTTGTTCTGTACCGTGATAAAGTTTTATGTGAGAACCCAGCAGTCTCGCAGAAAGTTCATATAAGCGGTGTGAACCGTGAATGGGCTCGACGCAACAAGACCGTACAAAGTATGGTGGTAGATGGATATATGCACGGGTTATGAAGAGCACAAACGCCACTCAATTGCGGGCCCAATCGCGGCAAGCGCATGCCATGGTTGGTCCATTCATCGCACTTTCCCTTTAAGCTTGCAGCGTTAATGAGGGGCTCGAATAGTCTACTTCACGGCAAGGGCAACTTTTTGACGATCCCGGATCGCATATCAGTCTGAAGCTGTGAATAGCTTCATCCCAGCAACTGTCCCAAACACCCAGACAGCTGTGTTTCTCGTGCGTACCACTGGCCCGACAATAGCCCTTTTCTTTGCAGCTACCTTGGCCAGCTGTCACCCACCAATGTGTCATATATCATCTGGCCGTCACGAATCTCTCACCCGTAACCTTTGTCGGCCGCTTCGCACTTCTAGTTATGGAGCGCATGCGAGACTCCTCTGCCTTCTCGGAACTGTCTGAGAATATCTCGTGACCGGGAAGGTACAAAGCTTTCTGGCTGGCGATCAGCAACCACTTAATCCTCACCGGAAACCGTTCGATCCTCGTTTCGAGACGTCACGATGGCGTCAACTGCCGGCGACTCTGTGAATGCCAGCCAGGAATGGCTAATGGCTCAGAAAATACGCCGCGCAGTAATGCAGGAGCTTGAGCGCGTCAAGAAGGCTGCCACTGAGGGAAGCGAGACGGCACACTTTAGAAAGCTGGACGATCTGATGGCACAGTAAGTCGAGGTTCTGCGGCAAAGCTATTCTTCACCCGCTAACGACTCTTCGCTCATGCAGGTACCGGCTCAAGTGCATGGTGATCCTCTATTGCGATATCGAATATGCCTCGAAAGAGAAGGTCGAAGCCACGCTATGGACCGCGCACGTCTTGTTGAACTCGGCCTACAGGAAGGTCAAGGAGAAGTACGAGAAGCAGCAGAGGATGGTGACCAAGCGCACCATCGAGAAGCTCTACGACGCCTTCATCAAGACGTCGCAGCTGTTTTACAAAGCCCATCTACAGCGCTTGTGTGCCTGCTACCCGAACCTTCCCGAGCTTCAGCGTCTGGTCGCAGGAGGAGCCGTCGATAAGTTTGAAGGGCTGGGCGATACGGCGCGCGTGGATGCCGTGGCACCTGCGGTCAAGAACCAGGTGCTCACCTCTGCCTACCTCACCCTCAACTACCTCGGCGATCTATGGCGGTACCGCACTCAGCTTCATCGTCTCGAACGTCGCAAATATGACGCTGCCCTGGCATACTATCGCCTTGCAACCGATCTAGACCCGCGTTCGGGCTATGCCTCCCATCAGATGGGGGTCATCTTCCTTGAGCAAGAGAGGCACTTCGACATTGTTTACCACTTCTACCGCTCCCTGGCCGCTGAGGAGCCTCATCCCAACGCTGCCAAGAACCTCGAAAGCGAATTCAACAGGGTGCTGAAATCTTCAGCTTCTCCGCGCGGACACGGGCCTCACCACGCCTTGCAAGACTGGATTGTCCGTCTCCATGCCCACTTCTACCTTGGAAAAGCATTCCCTCAGCATGCCGAGTTGGAAGACGAGGTTCTCCATCGCTTCGGCCTCGCGGTGAAGGCCCATGACTTCGGTCACGGGCTCTTGAAGATAGCTCTGATGAACATCTGCGCGTACCAGGTAGCCAAGGACAGAATCACAGGTAAGTTCTCCTCAAGTTGTGACCAGCAACTTTGTAGACGACAGCATATTGACTCTTGCGCAGCTGAGTGGACGGCCGAGAGATCCCAGACATGCCAGTTCACCCTCCGCCTCAACATCCGAACCATCAATGTCATTCTACATCAACTCGAGCCTGAGCTCTCAGATGTCGTCAACCAGATGCAGTCGGCTTCGAATGGCACCAGCGAGACCAGCAGCAACAAGGACGACAGCATTTTCAACGCGCTCGTCAACGATGCTCTTCCGCTCTTGCGGATCTACATGACTTGGCTGTGCATGTACCGCCTAGACATTGTCCAGTACAAGTCGCACCTACAGCCTTACGTTGGGCAGATGTATAAGAGCCTTGGCGAAGTCCTTTCTAGCTTGTTCGAAATGCTTCGCCATTCCCCTCGTCGAGAACCGGTACCTTACCTCTTCCCGGAGGATATGGAGGCTTTCGGTCTGAAGGCTCTCAATGGCCGTGCCATCCCACATGCTTGTCTTCTCGGGATCGACTCGATGACACGCACACCAAAGTCGAGGCCGGACGGAGCAGGGAGCCAAGACTCTAGGCCGGATGACGTTTCCTTCACGCGAGTCCTTGATATTACCACCTGTGGATTTGTGCTGGCCGATGACCAAGAGTTTCCCCTGGCGATCGCCGAGAGACTGACCCATGACGGTCATCGTGTCGTCAAGGCAACGTACCTACCCGAAGGGAAGCCGGCGCCGCCAACTGTCACTGCCCGCAAGGTGGCGACTAACCGCACCTCACCCGCTACGGCTACGGTGGAAGGGTCTGCTATGCTTGGGGTCCGATCGTCGCCTACTGTGGCCACTACGGAACTGGCACCGCGTGCAGTATCGGCGAGGGGGTCCAACTTGGCCGATGTGGCGAACGGATTCGCCGAGGCACTGACGTTACAGGGAGGACAGCAAGGTTCCTTATCCGCTGACCAAACGGTCTCTGCTTACCCCCCGAGGCTGGCTGAAGAAGCAAACTACGCCGTTGATCACGATAGCCGGATGAACGATCTGGTCAATGGCTTGGTAGAACCTTCCGAGTCTGACGCGACCGAGGCTGTCGTTGACCACAGTGACACTTCGTATGGCATGCATACAGCGACAGCCAGGGACGTGTTCGGCTCAGCCCTTCCATCGACTGGTCCTGGTCTTGCTTCGAAGCAGATCGGTCTCCCTAGCCTTTCTTGGGCTTGGGGTTCAGTCGCGGAGTCGGCACCTCATCAAAGGGGCGTCTCTTCAGGTTCCTCTCGAGATGCGTGGCCCGTCTCTAACCGTAATTCCGCCGGCGCCGTGCCCCAGCAGGGTACCGCCAATAACAATAATCCCTTTGGTTCCATCGGTGGTTCGAGCGATTATCAGACGGCTACCGGGTCGACAAGCTCCAATGCCCAGGGTGTGTGGGGCCATGCTCGGCAGAATAGCCGCGGAATAGAGGGAGCCTCGACGGCAACTGGGCTCGCCGGCCAGCCTTCCAACGGATACGGTCCGAGCACCACCAACAGCCCATGGAACCAAAGCAGTTCCAAGTTCAGTTCAATCCAGGACATCCTGGGCGCTCAGTTAGGTGCACTAGTCCCAGGACCTACAGGAACTCGGCCCGTAGCCTCTCCACCCGCTCAGGTCAGCCCTGCCATTCCTTCGCCATTTGGCTCGACGAACTTCTCCGGAGCCACGTCCAGTCTGCCTCCCGTCTACAGCCCTTGGGGCGTACCAACCAGGGCTGCTACTGGCAGTACGAAGCCTGGCCCCATCGGTCCGCCGCCGGGATTGAAGACCGGTAGCCGACCGAAGTCGATCGGCAACGGAGTCGGATCCTCCAGTTGGCGTCAAGGCAACTCCAGCAGTATCTACCAGGGGGTTGCCAGTGATTGCCAACCGAGCTCACGCCCCGACAGCGGACCTTCAACACCTGGTCTGAGCGCTGCTGCTACCGATGGCTTAGCCCAGCAACCGGCTCAGAAGCGGGATGGGGCATACGAGGCTATGCTGCGAAAGCTGCAGAAGCCCAAGAGCTGAACGGATGCACTCCTCTGCTGAGCTATACCAGCTTTGAAGAGGTACCCCAACCATGAAGCCACCTTACCTCGCCTTCGTACTCTGCAGGAGGCGTTTGCCGCATCATTCGGACACCACACCCACCCGTCAAGTTGCTTGCCTCGCCTTCTGTAAAGTGCCACCGGGTCTGCGATTTCTGGGTGCTCCAGGTATGTGAAAGGATCTCTTCTGCTCACTCGGTCACTTTCTATATGACTGACTTGCTCAGAATCACAGTAAACACCTGCCGAACGGGGAAGTCAACACCATCACAGGCACTGAGGATCCACATCGAGCCTCCTGCCAGAGACGAGGGTCCGGGCAAATGCGTCTGATAGCGTCTTATATCTATCTACTTCTCCACGTTGAAGTATTTCGGGGGCCCTTTCTATCCTTTCCGAGCCTAGGGGGAATCATAAGTTGAATTTATTCGACATGCCAAAAGCGCTCGCGAGACTGTTTTCTCTATGTCTCGCCAACACCCGTTCATTTAGGGGGGAACCATTTCCGTTGTTGAAACCTTGCTCTTGATGTTTTCCTCAACTCAAAAACGCCATGCGAGAGAAAACAGCGAAGCGAAGCTCGAGCGGGACTCTTTAGTCCTTCGAGAACGTCTGCTTGGGGAAGGGATATCTGCGATGTGTTGTTAGTTCTGGAACGAAGCGCGTAGCCTTGCTTTGGGCCCTGCTGCGACTGGTCCAGCCACTCTCTGCTTAGAGGTAGCCTAGCTCAACAAGTCGCGAAATAGACAGTTATGCCTTGACACTTTGTGCGCGAACCGGACCGAAAGAAGACAAGAATAAGGGAAAAGGGAGTTACTCACGAAGGTCCCAACTCCTTGATGCTCAACCGCGCAAGCCACTGTCCCATAGCGACGCTCTCCTCCAGGCTCTTGCCCTCGATCACACCGGCGCAGAAGCCCCCGGCAAACGCGTCACCCGCGCCGTTCGTATCGTTGATCTCCTCCTTGGCCAGCTCCAGCACGGGGAACTCCTTGACTTCGTCCTCGCCCTGCACGGCGACGACGGTGGGCTCCGTGCCCTGCGTCACGATGGCCACCCTCTTGCGCTTGCCGTTCTCCTTGGGCAGGTTCGCCAGCTTCTTGGCGATCTCCTTGACGTCCGTCGTCTTCCAGTCGTGCGACTCGGCGTAGGCCCTAGCCTCGGTCTCGTTGCCGATGACGTAGTCCCAGTAAGGGGCGCTGGCGTCGAGCGGCTCCTTGAAGAACTGCGGGATGAAGGGCGCCGACAGGCTGAGGATGAAGGGCTTGTTGTTGGCCGCGGCCTGCTTGCACAGCTCCTGGATGGCGGGCGGGCAGACGGTGAAGTGGTAGCCGCCGACGTAGTACGCCTCTGCGTTCTCGACGAGCTTCCACACCTCCGGGCTCTTGAGGTGCTCGAGGTCGTAGTGGTTCGCGGCGCCGAGCTCGGTGCACATGCTCCGGTTGTGGCCCGTGATGACGACGGCGCAGCGGCCCGTGGCCTCCTTGGGGTCGACGCGGTACTCAACGCGCAGGCCGGCCTTCTTGACGGCGTCGTGGAGGATGGCGGCGTACTTGTCGTCGCCGACGCCGCCCAGGTAGACGACGCTGTTGGGCGGGAGCATGTACTGCGCCCCGCGGGCCGTGTTCTGGGCCGCGCCGCCGGCGATGAGCTTGGCGTCGTAGTTGTTCAGCAGGTCCTCGTAGATGCCCTGGTGCTTGGGCTCGGCGAGGATGGCATCGTTGGCCTTGAGGCCGTACTTGGCGAGCAGGGCCTCGTCGCCGAAGGCCTGGATGTCTGGGGTGGGAGGGCGGCGGTCAGCTTTGGGGTGGCAGAAAGGGAGGGGAGTCAATTGGACCCAATCGAGAGTCGGGGAACTTACCGAGAAGGGGGTTCTCGAGGCAGAGGAGACGGTACTCTTTGGTGGAAGACATGTTGTTGTTCAGCGGTGGTCTTCTAGTCTGTGTTGTGAGGAAATGTCTATGGAATTGGCGGGGTTGCTGTTGTTGATATTTCGACGAGGGACGTTGAAACTTGGTGGGGTGGAATGCTGCTGAGAGAGCCAAGATCGGCCGTGTGGGGTCCGAGTGCAGGGGAATCACAAAGTTCCTCTGGCAGCTAAGAACTGGTTTGAAGATATTCATCGTATACGTATTGTACTCTCTGAGAATCTCGGTTGCAGGAAGAGCCACGAAGACATGGTCAGGCCTGGAAGATCGAGTTATTGTGCCTCGATCTAGTATGCGAGATGTAGATCGCAGCCGCTTGAACTGAGATCATACGACATCGACAGACTGGAACCCCATATCTCATACCCTCGAGCCAAGCGATGATATTAGCGTTTCTTACCTTGGCTTGATGGCTAAGAGAAGCCGTCTCTTCGCAGATTGGTGGTTCGTTCAGATCGCGATAGTTGTAGCCTTGACATAGAACACGGGGCGGCCGTAGTATCATCGAATCATTCGCCCTTGCTTGGGAATCCTTTTATTTCCTTTCTGGCCATG
>Ga0209127_100140_pt1 | contig 27698 bp, 14 predicted proteins | sample LakSupMetagenome_FD_187469 | JGI IMG/M metagenome (GOLD analysis project Ga0209127, IMG submission 187469) | Freshwater microbial communities from Lake Superior, Canada - Sta WM archaea (SPAdes) (version 2) | ecosystem: Environmental > Aquatic > Freshwater > Lake | place: Lake Superior, Canada... | reverse complement strand
ATGATGATGAGAGCTAAGCGCCATGCAGTCGTCACCATGTCGCTGTGGCTGATTATTAGGGGGCGATTGCTTGATGCCCGGGAGAAGGAGTTATGAATGTTACGGATACAACCAGCAGCACTAATATTGAGGCTTGCTGAGGAGGCATGACGCGCCTGACGCTCGTCGTGGGTCATGATAATGTACCTTAGTTCTCCTGTGATTCAACATTTGGGTGGTCTGGGTCTGGGGAACCGTTATGCAGTTAACGAGGATAGCAAACCGGTAGTTGGGCATTTCTACCACGGAAAGTCAACTTGGACTCCACCTAGGTACAGGTGCCCTGCTATGTCGCGGCTTCGCCTCCTGGGAGCAAAGGCTCCGTTCAACTAGACGAAACGGAATTGCCGGGTGGCTTAACGTCGCAGTCGGTATCCGGATATCTATCGCTAATCAGAGGACACAGTTTGTCCGGTGGCGGCGAATTGGATGGCCAGCAGATGTTCTTCTACGCCCAATCGAGTCTGGCGGAGGTTGCGACATAGCTTGCAATTGGTGGTTGTGATTGGCTGGAGATATCTTCCAGCAAAATATCAGGGCGGAGGCCCAGGATCGCCAATTATCTAGATCCAGTCGGCGATGAGGCTCTCGGAAGCCAGTGCTACGCATCGTTAATAATAAGGGCTCCCTGCTCCGTACGACTCGCGTGGAGGAGCTAGCTCCGCCATTACCCCCGAGCCTGGAAGTGACACCGGTGACCGACGAGCGTCTTAGACAATCCAACTGCCAACATTCTACGAATAGGCGGCCCCAGGCGTAACTGTCCAACGGTGTTTCTTGGCATCAGGGTCGTGCTGTGGTGACCTGCAAGAAGATGTAGAAGTAGTGACACCGTATCCACGTCTCCGTTTCAACTCCGCCCATTTCCCTTATTGACGGAGCAGTTGCTTAAGATCGAGCTTGATTCAGGAACTGGGAAATGGAAGTCGCGAACAAAGCAACAAAAACGGCGTTGCAGACTGCAGTGCCGCGCCCCGCCAGCCCGCTTGCATTGGACGGCTGGGAGACCCCTCTTTGCCGGCAGGACGCATGATGAAGTCATCGTGACTCCCGCCAATAAGGGTAAAACGGCCAGCGTTTGGGGGCAGACTGTGAAGGCCTCGGGCAGCCGACGTGCAGGATTTTATGATAGCGGGTGTCGTTAAGATGACGAGACGCTTCGTTGAACTATTACCGCCGACCTGGTCTAGTCTAGTTCGCGAGTAGCGATGTCGATCCCCTGGACCCCTTTCGGCGAGGAATGAAGCTATTCGCAGCTGGTTCCCAGCCTCCGTTTTGGCTGGAGCCCTCAACCTGCAGGGTACCTTAGCCAAGGCAGAGAGGCAGCTGCGGGCAGCGGTGAGCCCGACGACGACGGCATGATGATGAAGCTGCGACAGCTTACCCTGGGCGATCCTACCACAGGCATGAGATAGACAGCTGGCTGGCTGTAGTGCTGCTGTCTCAGGTCCCTTACGGCACCGTTGGGCTACATAGGTCCGGTCTGCAGTGCACGCTTGTTTTACCGCAGCACGAGCGCGTCACTGACGCACCCGAGGTTCATTCGTTATATTCTCCCGGTGCTGCCGCGATCCACATCAACCGAAATGGTCCCTGAATATCGCTCTCTGCCTCGAGTTGTCACAAGGCTACATCGCTTGACGCGGGTACGAACTGAGTGGACGGGTATGATGTCGTCGTGCAGCAAAAGAATTCGAGAACCCTGGATTGGAAGGTCGTTCTAGCTCGCGCTAGTTGTTGACGTGTTTTGCCTGCCGACGAGCCGCAGCTACCGCCGGCACAGGGACTTTGTTTATTATCCAGTTGTTTCCAAGATGCAGGCGCGGAGCTGGCTCCGCGTGGTGTTGCTGTCCGTTCATCTTGCTCACTCGTTCGTGTTGGGCCGGCGGCCAGCGACTGCTCGCTAGCGTTGGTCGAAAAGCAATGACCCTCTCGCAAGGCTAGGGATATTTATTTCTCACAATTGCTACGTACGTACGAAGTAAACGTTATGTCTCAACCCGGTGACTGTTGCCATCCTTCAGCGCACGTGACCGCCGACCAAACCTCAGGAATGCACCCTAGACGGGAGATCGATAGACGCGCATATAATGACGGCCGTATCTCAGTGATCGACGCCCAACCGGACGCGCTAGCCGTTGACTGACAAGGACGCATACCAGAAACATGTAATGTCGTGGACAGACTTCACGATCGCTTCATTCCTGCCATCGTGTCGTTACAGTCTTAGACAATCTTTAGCTACGGACCCTCGAGTGATGTGAGAGGTAATAGGAAGGATCCCCACATCCCGCGGGCGGGGAGCGTGTTCGGCAAGTGAGGTTTGAGCACGCCATCGCTGAATTGGCCCCGGAGTCGAAAGTCGGGCTGGGAGGAGGGTTGATGACTACGACTTGAACAATAGACCGTGAGACACGGCCGACCTCGTTACTAGAGCTCGAAGGTAATGATTTGTGCCAGGCAGTGTCACGGGTGTTACCACGGCATCCCCTCCAAAGAGTCTGAGATTGTAGAGACCTTGTCAGACGACGGAGCACAGTTTCAAAGCCAAGAGAGCCCAGTCGTCAGAAACCAAGAGACATATCCCCATCAGGACAGTGTATCTCCGTCATAGCTTAAGTAAGGTACTTGCACAGCAACAGGTATGCTGATGTACAGTTGAGGGGTCAGGGACATCTTGCCGGACTCAGGAGCTAAGAGCCAAGTCTGCCCCATCTCACATTCCACCTTACCGAGACCAAAGAGCATTAAGACTGACTGTCGAGATGCGCAGCACCAAGAGCCAAGTTAGAAAACCAAGGTATTATTGCGCACGTAGTTGTCGGCCACTCAGCTCTACAGGGGTATCCGTGGCATTTCACCCAGCTCTTCCACGAAGTGCGCTTACATCGTGGCCCCTTGTGGCTGTTCTTGACTGGTGATAGGAGCCGGAGCGTACTCCTTGCGTTAAAGCCAAGGCTGCTAGCTTTCTAGTGCGCTCGTTCATGCGTCTACCATCCTGAAACAACGGCGCTAGACTAGGGATTGAGGGGTGGTAGGTAATACGACACATGTACCGAGGCAAAGACGAATGTTCATGACCAAGAACGCAGAGATATTGAGGATTGAGCCTCGCAGCTCTCGTATCTGAAATTTGTAATGTTAAAGATAATGACTAACGGCAAGTCTCCTGCCCAGGTATTTCGTAGATGCCAGGTAAATACGCCCAGCGCCTTGCTATAAAACAATGTAGTCCGTACTCCCATTTCGTCTTGTACGCCCGGCCGTGTATATGTGCGATGCCGGTTCCATCATGCCGTAAAGAAGAAGGGGAAAAAATGGTAATTCACACAACACCGAGAAAACAATCCAGCAAATGTCGTCGCAAAAGGTCGAAAGCCCACTGCGAAAGTTCTCGACCTGGCAAAGCAATTGTCGCCGGATGCAGCATGACGTATATGCCCGAGTCAGATGGACAGGCCCAAAGTCGCTGTCAGCTTGCCAGGGTATTGAGTGGGTCCCAACGGCCAAGCGGGCTGGAACGCGCCAGTCGTCACAGTTTGTCCCGCTCTCCACCGCTTGCGGCAGAGTTGAGGGCGAGAGTCTGGAACCGGCCGTCAGTCCGCCGCGAGGAAAAGGAGAAAATCGAAGTCGTGAAAACTGATTGGTGTAACAAGGAGCGCGTGCTGCTGTCCATGGCAGTTGGTGTCTGGGAAGAGTGCAATGACTCCAGCATGCTCATGTCCAAACTGTTGCAGCATGTGCATCGCCGTTGTGTAAGTGGCCACAAAGTGACGCAGGGAAGAAGAAAGTGTTCGAGACAAGATCTGGTGTTCAGGGTCCTGTGTGTCCCTGCTATGCAATGCCGTGAAGCCGACGCACGGAACGACAGCAAGCAAAGAGGCTACAGCCGTGAAACCTAAACTCCCGGAATCGCCGTAGTGGTCCGCGAACCTGTTCGCTCGTCGTCGCCGGCGAGATAGATGCAATGTCCCTGGGTTGCACGTGGCGTCCAACCCCGTAATGCATGGACAGCGGTGCAAAAATAAGGAACACAACTTAAAAGTGCGTGGGATCGACTGCAGTCGTCAGGTAGACAGATCTGACAGGGGGAGCCAGGAAGCGATCGGCAGGCCCGGATGCATCCGAGGAGGATGTCGTAGTAAGCGACCAGTGAAGATCAGACCATGGAGATTTCGCGACTGCCCGACTTCTCCGTGTCGGCGTGGGCTAGGTGATGGGTTTGAGTTCGTGTCCTGAGCGGCCGTGGTTGAAACGGGTTTTGGTCCTGCGGTCTCTCTGGTACCAGATCTCTGGTACCAGAGCCAACCGCTGGCTTTTGATCGCGGTCCGCCCAGCATATGCCCAGATGACGTTGTTGCATGCATGTTTGCTGTTCTGGGTCGTTCCAGTAGAGTGTCTGCGTCCAAGAAGCGACGGTGTTGAGTGTTAAGGGACTGTTTCGGTAAGAAATCCTTGCGTGTGCTGGTTCCGTTTCCGCTCTACGACTGTGTCGGTCCGTGATTGCAGTCCTGCCTCGATCCTCACTTATACCCAACCATCTTGGCGCAGCGATCGCAGTAGTAGATGTTGGTCCCAATGCGCACCATGCCGCTGGAGCTGACGTCGTCGGTCGATGTCGTCTCCACGGACCGCGCACACCGGAGGCACCGCAGTACCTCGACCGAAACCACTGGCCTCGTCGACGAATCCATGCTGTGCCGCGCTGAGGAGCCTGACCTCGAGCCCGAGAGGTCCGAATCTGACGAAGAGTACGAAGAAGCTGATGATGCACTGCCGTAGTGAGTCTTTGATGGTCGGGAGGATCGCACAGACATCATGTGTCGATGGGGGCTGAACCAACAGCCGATGACAGGGAGCGAGGCTTATGTGTGGTCTGGTCGGGGTATCATAGGTCGACACTTGATGTTGAGGTTTGAGTCTTGAGAACTAAGAATGCGAGTGGGAAGCCTTTGGCTGATATATGTCCGCTGCATATACACTACAGTATACTGTGCTGAGCGAAGGAAACCATCCATTCGGTTGGGAGGGCACTAGAGAGGGCGCTTGGGTCTTTTATTAATGGAAACGGTGGTCGGGGCGAGAACATCCATGGGAAGCACGGGTAAGCTGCCTGGACAGGGAGACGACGATGAGGAACACTCTTTCCTCGCACTCTGGTTGGCCAAGCAAGCCCAGACAATGGAGCCTGGGCCAGAATGCACCTTAGCCCAACACTTACGTACCTGCCAGGTTTGTACCGGAGCGTGTGAGGGTACTTGTCCATCCGCTAGTGCCGAGAGTGGGGTAAGCGAGAAACGGTGAGAGTGCACAGCTACCTAACGGCAGGAACGGTTGCCGTATCACCCACACCCAATTAAATCATGGTTTCCAGGGGACATCTGCCATCCTTTTCGTCAACGATGCGTGTGTTGTGGCATTTGAAACAGTTATTCTGTGTAAACAAGTGCGGACTTGCGGTCAATGTTGGCGATTGATAGCTTGTCCCGAGTGTAGTACACATCGATGCCTGTGTGTTCTTGTCAAGACATTGTGTAAGTGTATCCGTAAGGCGGATGCTGAAACTTCTTTGACTGTGGGGGATCCGGTGGAACTTGGAGATTGGAGGGAGCAGACCTGGAGCCCTGACCGGGTGGTCCCTCCTCGGTACATGAGTTTTTCTTTCCTGTTACAGGCATCTCGCCAAAGTGCGATCGAGATCGTTCTGGAAGTCGCCCATGAATCAGCGCAGACAGGTGCCTCCGTTCAAAATTTGGCTTGTTTCAAGGAAGAACACCAGCAGCAAAGGTGCACTCTCGAGTCGCGGGCTGACGGGGCAATGGCATCGGACAACTTGCGCTTCATCGAACCCCGAATGCTGCCCGTTGGAATGGATCGGCTATTCATTCAGTAAGAGCTGTGGTAACTCTCCCGCACACACCAACTGGCAGTGTCGAATTACGGATACTGTGATAATAATGTCGCAAAGCGATCTATACACGGAGTGTTGCAGGCACCTGGTCTGGTCAAAACGGTGGGGCGGGCTCGTTGACTGCATGGATTGACTGCGTGGCACTGTACCAAAGTACACGTGTACCGACCAGCAACAGCTGGGCCTAGAACGATCGCCTCACAAATGTTCGATCTTCAGCTGGACACTATAATCTGTGACAATGGAGCAGGGGCAAACCACTATCTGTCGGAACATTTTTTGAGGCCAACATGGCGCTCGCTGTACACACTGGTAATAATAAAATCTGCTTTTGTGGCACGAGATGCCTCAGGAGCAAACCCCGGTCGAGCGTTGGACGGCAGGCTGTCAGCAACAATAGTACCCTTTGCCTTGTCCCCCAAATAAGCGCGATATATTGGACTAGAGAATACAGCAGAGTAGACGCTCATTCAGCGCCTTACACTACATTGGCAAACCCGAACAATCCCGGCGACGGACCTGCGATCGGTATCTCTAGCACTAGATGATCGCCAAGATATTCGTCCTGAGGGGACGATCACAGGTGCAGAAAGGGTCTGGAACCAGCTTGACGGAGTGTGATCTGCGCAAGTACTCTGTTCAGAGCTCAAGATACTACGCTTTGCTTACCTTGTGCAGACTCGCAGAATAGGTACCCAGCTGGAGGGAAACATTTGCGGAGAAGTCTCCTTACAACAAAGATCAACATCGAAAGGGGTACGTAACTGCCCCGGCACCACAAATAATATCACAACTCAGATCGGACCATAGATCTTTCATCATTCGACCCTGGTATGCTTCATCAGTGGTTGAGCTTTTCACTAAATAAGCGCCTACTATACTAGTGTAGAGATATACTGTGGCGCCGCGAAGCTGACCTTCAAACCTTAAGCAACAAGTGCTCATCCAGCCAATGAAGCCGAGAGGGAGTTATGGTCCGCACGGGTAGCTCCTTCGGCGCTGCGCACCAGGGGCCACGCATTCGCACCACCCCAGAGTCCTCTCGAAAGTTCGAGAGACAACGTGTCCATGGCTGGTTTTCATTGTGGTTGGCATTTGGTAACAAACTCAAAAACCAAAATCCATAGTGTATTGGCCGGCATTCCGTACGATGCCATTGCCTTCTCTGGCCAAGCGTTGGCCAAGGATCTGTTGTTGGAATGGATGGCATGGTGCATAGTGTACGTGTACACGTATTGCGGGAGGGGGGATGGGAATTGCAAACTTCTCGATCTCGCGTGGCTTTTCGATGGCCAGCAGTTACTCCCGTGTTAACCCCACTGTCGGCTCGAACGGTCCTGCACTTCTGATTGCTGAGGGGATTGCAGCTCAGAGGCAGCAGGTGACTCAGTCTGACTCTGAGCATGTACCATCTGGAGGAAGTCTACATCGACCGCAGTATTGCTCACTTGTCTGTTGGACAAGGTTCGCTCTTCGGACCTTTCGCTGCGAACTCGCGCTTACGGTAGTGTCGGGTCAGGCACTTTGACAGCAACTCTCTTCATGACTGCTGTTGCCTCACAGGAAAGTCGTGTACGAACGCACGAAAGCCTAAAGTGCGTGAGTTACCTTTATCGAGGCCCTACAGGGCAGACTCTCAACTGGCATCAGACGACCCGTTTTAAGCAGTGCTTCCGCATCAAAAACAACCAATACCACCAGTGCATCAGCGTCGGAGACTGCTGGCAGCCTGCTGGCCAAAACGGCGCCGAGATAAAGAACTTGCACTGGACGTTTCCGTCCGGCCACGGGCATATCCAGTGAAGCCCCACATTGGCATTGCCTTTGGGCAAGGAGATCGCTCCGTGTCATGTCTATTCGTCGCTACACCATTTTGGCTGCAGAAGATCTCGATGACGAGCCCGCACCATACAACGCTGTTAACACTATACTAGCGGCTCGACCGGCAGTGATTCTTCCCGTGCCTGCGCTGCCATTGATGATGGGTGACCGTGCTGCTCCTTTTTTCTTCCCTCAATTCTCCTTCCCAGTTCAGGTGTGATCACCGTGTCGCGCCGTGCCCGCTGATGACCGGGCCGTGCGTCCCCTTGGCGAGGGTCCCATGTTAGTCGCTCGGGATCGGGACTCACACTCAGGATCAGACATGGAAAATAATGCTGGATCCCCTGGACCCCGGTCTGAACCCTCCGTATGCAGGGAGCACTCTTTATATACACTGCATATTCTGCGTAAGGGGTTCTGCGTCTGTTGGCGGTGGTGCCGTGGCGCTTTTGACCTTGACACCTCCCGGCCGGTCTGTTCCACTGTCGTCAGCCCCGATCCCTCAAACAAGCCTCGATTGCCGCCCGCCTGCAACGTGTCTCGGACGAGGTAGCGCTGTCAATCTTTGGGCGCACCTCTGCCGGCGCGAAGATGCGTCGTAGAATTCCCGCTCGTATTCTAAACCCCGATGTGAACGGTTCAGGCCGATTGAGTTTACCCCTGGCAAATCCGTTGCGCTGCGTAAACCCTCACCGTCTTCATCTGACTCCACCACCCGTAGGCATTGCGCGAGCAGCTCGGAAGGGTTCTACGGGTCACGGGACGGCACCGCAACCCGCTTGGTCCCACCCAAGTCCGGACCACTCGGGTACACCACGGTCTAGACCGGTCCGCGCCAAGTCTCGCGTCGGAGCCGGGGGGTACCAATTTCCAAGAAAGGTACGTACACGTAATGACATGGGTTGCGAATCTTCTACGATCTTCTTTTGCTTTCTGGCTTCATGTTCTAGAATACTGCGGCTGGAACTCGCTGGCTAGCTGGCTGGGCTTGGACGGGGTGGGCTGAGTGAGAGCAGTGCATATCACCACGGAAAGTCGGGGACGGAGACGGGATGTGGCTGAATAACAGACTCTGCGTCGGGATGTCGGTATCAACGGACCATGCAGGGATATCTGAGAAAAAGACCAGAGGTAGGGCGCGGGTGTACCGGAGACAGGAGGCATCGTCTGAGCGAACAACGATCGCACAAGGTTAGAATGAGGCTGGGAGGCGGCAATTGGAGACAAAGGTATCATCTATCATTGCAATGTCCCTCCCGACTCTGGTGTACTTCCCTTCAAGCGCTCTCAGATTCGACGCGCAAGGGGCGTGTCCCCCTCGTCCATCGCAACCATGATCAGGTACCATTCTGTTGAGCCCACCGAGACCAAGCCTCTCCTTCACCTTGTGGATAGATCCCCCAATCAACCTCCTTCCTCACGACTCTAGGCCGCTCCACAGCCTTGTGACTCGCTTCTTCGCTACAAACCCGTCGTCACCACACATGTCAGAGGAGTCGCTGCCGTACCTCGGGGGAGTCTTGCGCAGCATTCTTTAGTGGATTGGGCCCTCGCACCGCGGCTCCTGAGCAGTATGTTTGCTTCGTGCTTGAATCGCCGCGCCATTCTAGACTTCATCCTTATTGTCCCTATGCCCATGTCCGAAGCCCTGGTCGAGCTTAGTCTGTTCCCTCTCCACGCAAGCGCGAGCGAACATGCCGGGAAGGAGTGCCAGGCGCGCGTCCTTGCCATCACCTTCCAGAATCTCCCCGGCCTTGTGCAAGTAGCTATCGCTGAACGCCTCCCACAGGTTCCGCTCACGGCTGTAGTCCTTCAGGGGCAATGGGTAGTAGGGATCGTTTTCAAAGAACGACATGACGAGATGGTCGACCAAAGCGTCGGGCTGCTCCCATCCCATCTGTTCCTCCCAGCGGTTGCACAGGTTGAAGTCGAGCACCCAGATGCGAGTCGTCCTCCTGCGGAAGTTAGCCGACACGAGGGCGTCGAGGTCTGTATGCGGCCGCATGGATGTAACCATCTCCGGCGTCAAGGCTAGTATAGTTGCGATATCTTGGGTGTACTCTGTGCCGGCCTCGCTTCCGAGGACGAATTCGACGTCGTACGCATCGACATTTGCCTGCCAGTGGATGACGGCGAGGGCTTCTCCCATGGCCGCGGCGTAGTCCGCGACGGGCAGCTCCAGGTCGAGCATCTGGTCGAGACAGAGGTTGAAGTTGCGCAGGGTGAAGTTGGGAGCCGGCGGTGCTCCTGGCCGGCGACGTTTGCCTAGATAGAGACGGGCCAGGCACTCACGGTTTGACGGGTTCGCCACGGCAGCAGGCTGCAAGGCTGGAGGGAGGTACTGTGCGATTAGTGCCTCGCGGACCACCTTCGGTAGAGGCAGTATCCGTTCGGTGATGAGGGCCATGGATGGTAGGGGGAAGCTGTCGTGCTGCTCTGTGAACAGGGGCCGGTGCTCATCCCACCACTGGTTGTTGTCCTTGTTGACGTAGCTGTAGACTGTCGGCACACGGCACTCGAGGTCAGAATGCTGCTCGAAGGCCTTGTATACGTGGAAGTGGGCAACGAAGTCGCTCCAGAGTGAGTCGTGAAAGTGAGGTCTTGCCACCTTGACGACGTAGCCACGGCCTGGTCGCTCGAATAGCAACCCACACTGGCCGAAGCCGATCTTTCGGAACCCAACCTGTTCTTTCCGCTGCGAGTGCTGGAAAATTGCAAACGAAAAAGCTGACGATATCGTCGTCCGTACGGAGAGCAGCCGATGCAGCTTCTGCTTCGAGGTCTCGCCAGCAGTGGATTGAGCAACAAAGTCTTGGTTCTCTTGGTCATCCAGCAGGGCTGCCAGGTCATTGGTATCCTGAATCATGTTGCTCAGACCCGTAGAGACGTGTGGCTCGTCGCTCGAGTCAATATCTCGTCGAGACGCCATGTTTGGTGTAATACGACGACCGATGCTGTGAGGCGATTCATGATCGTTTGACGTCGGACCGAGAGATGGGGAGCTTCCGTCTGCTAAAGGGAATACGTTGACAGCTACAACCGAGCAAGAAGTGTTGCGTCCATACAAGTCAGGGGCGTGCGGTGGAAGATCTGATCTTATCTGATCTCCTCCACTTTTCCTTGCGCTCTTCGCCCCCCCGGTCAGGACTTCTCCATCGCCGCGCCGGATCCTCCAGACGCCGAACGGAAGTAGCGGCTAAGTCTAGCACACGCCGAGTGCAGCCATCAAATGAACTGGTGGGTCAGCGAGCATCCAGTCTATCAAGGTAGAGACGCAGGTGGTGAGTTGTAGTACAGGCGGTCTAGTATCAGAGGAAGGCAACGGAAGTATCGACATGGTGTTTGTTTTGCGCTTTCAGAAAGAGGGTTTACATCCGAAGTGGTTCATCATGAGACCGACATCTGGCATTGCTTGACATGCATCAAAAAGAACAATCACTTACTGCGGGACATGACTGGAAACGTTCCCCAGCAGGCAGCCCCTTCGTCAGCCGTGGATCTTCCAGTCGATCAGGCGCATCTTTCGGCGGGTCAAGGTGAGAACTCACAGTCGAGGAGAAAACCTCAATGTAGGAACACAAGATATTGCATGTTAGTCTACTTGAGCAGGTCTTAAACGGTGGTCCAAACGCCCAGGTTCCTATCTGGAGATACCTATATCGTCATTGCCGTGTCATATGTCAGTTTAAGCTCAAGCCCCTTCCTGAACATTGATGAATCTGACTACCTTACTTCTCACATGGAGTAATTTCCATGTTGTCCTATTGCAGATTGAAGCGATTGAACTGGGAGCGCGGCTTGATCCCATCTTCAAACACTCCTACACCCTCGACATCACACATGTCTGACAGTCCGTTCACCAACAAGCATCGCCACCCACCATCACCACCTCCGGCGGCACTGTCGCGCGCACCTTGATGCACCTCCACTTCCACACCCTTATAAGTTTTCCTTTTGGGCCGCGTTCGGGCGCAGTGGTGGTAAGTAGTCCTCCTGTAACTAGTAGTTCTCGACGAGCCCACCAAGGCGCATGTCGTCGCGGAATTGGATGCCTCCCATCCGGTATGGTCGACATGTCTTCCGTTTCGCCGTTTTCTGGTGGAGGTCGGATAGCAGGGCGAGCAACAGCATAAGAAGTGGTGACAGCAGCCCTAGATAGCCCACTCCAACCGCGGGAGGCCCAACCGCTCTCGACTTGCGGCTGTGGCTGTAGCTATAGATAACCTCGGCCTGCCTTCCAATCTGACCAAGTTCGAAACGGCAAAGCTAGGGGCATATGCCTTTTGCAGCGTCCGTCCCAAGCACAATCATTGACAACGATGCCCGCGAAGGCGATGTGCTAAACGGGCACAACCCCCGCCGGGTCGCTAGTCTCCTCCTAGAGACCTTATTCACCGCCATCTTCCTCGACCTCCTGCTGACCCCTATTCGACCGCTGGGCCTGTGACGGCGCGGATGGATGAGCAAGATATCCCTGCAACTTCCACAGCTTCAGCTGCAACTCCATCGTCCTCACCCTGGCAAGCATGAAGAGAAACCCCTCTCGGAACACGGCCGCCTGCTCCTTCAGCCGCGCAATGTGCTCCCGCCCCAGCAGAGCATGCATGTTGTGCACGGGTATCTTCCTTCCAAACCTCACACCCGGGATTTCCATTATCGCCCTCGGTCCCGGCCCCTCCCCTTCTCCGAACCACAGCACGCACCCGCGATGACCATTATATGCCGGGTCTTTGACCTTCTCCCACGTATCACATGGCACCACGTATGAGTTCCGAGTGGTATCCTCGCTAAGCTGCGCGTAGTATACCAGTTCCTCGACGACGCGTCGGCGCATGAGTTCCAGGACCAAGGCGCCCATGTCCTCCCGCCAGACGACGTGCTTCAGGACCGAGTTGAATTTGGGAGAGCTGTGATTTAGTGCCATGAGGCGACGCCAGACGGCCGCGTCGCCACGGGTCTTGCTGCCCTGGAGCGATATCAGATCCTGGCGAGCCAGCATGTAGGATGTCGGTCCGGCCGGTTTGTCGTTCCCGCGAGGTTTGCCTTGGCTGGGTGATTGAGCCTCGACTTGGCTTGGGTTGCCCATTGCGGGATCAGACGGCTGCTGTGAAGCTTCCGGGTTTCCCTCCGTGTCCGGCTGATGTTGCGAGCGAGACTGCTCTGGGTGAGGCGCTAGACCTGTAGGCACGTACCACGGATCGCCCGTCTCCGGGTGGGAGACGAGGTTGAAGTCCTGGAGGAAGAACCTCGGTATGACGGTAGTAGTACCGGGACACCTGCGGATGTCACTTGCAAGGGCGTGAGCTGGAAAGCTATCAGTTGATCTGGCCCATATGTTTATAGACTTCAAGGGATTAACTCACCCCATGGATTCCGGTCCAGCGCTCGCCGCCACTTGACCTTCTTATAGACAGAGGATTCTGGGGCCTTGGGCATCTTGTACTTCATCTTCGCTTCGTGAAACGTCGGGTCCATGAGCGGTGAGATGGGCAGATCGCCGGCAGGTGTCTTGATAGTCTTATTCTCTATGTCAGCCCTGTCTGCCACATCCTCTGGCAGTCCCGGCCGCCTGGAGGTTTTCCGGGTAGGGTCGTCATCTCGATAAGGGCTTGCCGCCGCCGAGGACGGTGGGTTCTGAGAGAAGCAGCGACAGGTCTGGCATGGGACTTCACCAGACGAACGTTTCGTCCAGGCCGACCGTGACCTCCATAGCAGGCGGCTCATCTTGCAGTACTTCCGACACCCCAATGTCGAGCCCTGTGTCGTTGCATGTGGAGATAAGATATGAGATTTACTGCTCGAAGTACCCTGATGGCTCCCCTAAAGAAAGTTGCCAAATATCTGCGGAGCGTTTCACACCGAGGCGCGTCTGTGCTCGCCTCTCTCGATAAGCGATAAGCGGCTCCCCAACAGCTTGGGACAGCATCAACGTCAGTCCGACTTTCCTGTCGCAAGCCACAAACCTCCCTTCAACTATGAATTGCCAAAGAGCTGCATTGCGAGTCGCTAGGCTAGTGGGAAGCACAAGTACGAGTCGGCGGTCATTCCACTTCAATGGCCTCCCAGGATCAACACCGCCCTCGGCGGGCATACCTGTTCCGTTCATCACTGAGGTGACGGTACGTTCGCAGCGCTTCTCGTGTCCTAGCTCTAGCAGTTGAACTGACACAATTGCCACAGGCCGGTGGCTGGCGCACATGTACGCCCTAGCCATGGATCTATCTCCAACCCAACTGACGAGCTGACCACAACCCCGTTTACAGCCGACATCTTCTCCAAGCTACTCCAAGTACGATGCGCCCGGCAACACACTCCTAGCACCTCCACTACCACCCCCTAACACCCCACAGGAACGAATAATTTGCCTCAACGGCCCCATAGACGACACCATCTCGGCCGCCATCGTGGCGCAGCTCCTCTGGCTCGAGTCCGACAGCCCCGACAAGCCCATAACCATGTACATCAACTCCCCCGGCGGCGAGGTGTCCTCGGGGCTCGCAATCTACGACACCATGACCTACATCAAGTCCCCCGTCTCGACCGTGTGCGTCGGCGCCGCCGCCTCCATGGCCGCCATCCTGCTGCTGGGCGGCGAGGGCGGCAAGCGGTACGCCCTGCCGCACTCCTCCATCATGGTCCACCAACCGCTCGGCGGGACGAGGGGCCAGGCGGCGGACATCCTGATCTACGCGAACCAGATACAGCGGCTCAGGGAGCAGACGAACAAGATCGTGCAGAAGCATCTGAACGACGCGGCCGGGTGGGATAAGTGGGATCTGGGGAAGGTGAACGACATGATGGAGAGGGATAAGTATATGACTGCCGAGGAGGCGCGGGAGACGGGCATCGTGGATGAGATACTGTATAGGAGGGAGGAGAAGGGGGAGAAGGATGGGGAGGGCAAGAAGGACAGTTGAGTGGATGCTTGTCAATCATTGGCGCAGATGAGTTCAAACAGGTGGTCTGGAATATGATCCTTCAAACGGGTGTCATGTCTCTTGTCTAATCCCAAAATATCCTCTCTCTCTCTGCGCGGGGAATCTCTAAAAGGCCATCCTGGCCACCCAAGAAGAAGATACACATAGTAAACAACACATCCAAAGAATGTCAACCAAAGTGATAAATCTGCTCCATGCCGCTCCAACCGCAGGCGAAAGTCAGACATCCAGAATCCGAACGCATTCTCACACGAAATGCAAGGCACACCTTTATGGTGCAAATCACCAACCCATGCTTTCAAGCCCAACCATGTCCCATCCCCTTAGCCCACGCCCATCACTAACGTCATAGGACTTCCTCGCCCACATCCTCCTCGCGGAACTTAATCCCCCCCTCCACCCTAATCCCGCCCCTCACCCACTCCATCTCCCGAATCTTCTCCAACGGCAAGCGACTCCTCGCCCTCTTCAGCAAAGCCTCCACCACCTCCCTCGCGCCCCCCAACCCGCTCCTCTCAAACTTCCCGGAGTCCGCCTCGTGCTCCCCGTCCCCCTCCTCCCCCTCGGGCGCCCCGTACTCGATCCACCGCCACTCCACCCTCGCGATCCTGTGGCTCGTCCGGCTCCTCATGCGCATCTGCATCGCCGCGTCGAGCCCCACCACTCCAGGGGCAGGGTCGAACGGCAGCCTCCCCTCCAGCAGCGCGTACAGCAGCACCCCCAGGGACCACGCGTCCGTGGCGCGCCCGTCGTACGCCTGGCCCATGATCACCTCGGGGGCGGCGTAGTCGTCGCTGCCGCACCGCGTCTCGAGCTTCTCGTCGTCGGCGATGCGGCGCGAGAGGCCGAGGTCCGCCAGGGTGATCACCGGGTAAGGGTAGGTCGTCCAGTCCCTGTCGAGCGAGGAGGCGAGTTCCGGGACGGGGATGTTGACCAGCACGTTCTCGAGCTTGATGTCGCGGTGCACTATGCGGCGCTCGTGGAGGTAGCCGACGGCGCCCACCAGCTCGGCGAAGACGCGGCGCAGGAGGGACGGGGTGAGGAGGGAGCGGTGCTTGCTGGCTACGTCGAACAGGTCGCCGCCGGGGCAGTATGATATTACCAGGATGGCCCGCGTGGGTTCGATGTTCCACGCCTTGAGGTGCACGAGGGAGGGGTGGTGGATGCACTGCATTATCTGCAGCTCGCGCTTGAGCGACATCTCGACGCGGTCCTCGCTGGCGCCGCCGTGCGGGCCGTGCTCGCAGATCTTGACTGCTACGAGGGTGCGGCGGTCGTACTGTGATATTGGGTCCGAGGAAGATATTAGCGCGTCTTGTTCCTCTTCCGAGATTGTGGATGCTTGGCTTGTCGCAAGCATGACACGGCTGAAGGTGCCCTGGCCAAGGGACTTGATGGCGCGCCAGCGGCGGAGCTTGTTGTCGTTGCGGTCGTAGGCTTCGAAATATTCGTATTTCGGCTTCCGGACCGGTTTGGGCTTCTTGTCTGTGGGTTCAAGGTATGAGGAAGACTCGTTGGCGCTCAGAGAGGACTCGCTTGGCGGCGGTGTCGGCGGTTTCTCTATTGGCGTGAGGCCCCTTGCTTCAGAAAGGTGTGGTTCGCGCCGCAGCTGCGGCTCGTAAGGCGACTCGATCTTCTCCAGTTTTGGGTGCGACCCCGAGACGGTAACCATCCGCTTAGGGACGTGCATCGGGTCCGGGATGTACTCGCTAACACTCCTGTTCCGCGTATGTGCCGCTCCCGGATGTCCCTGATCCCCCTGTGGCTCGCCTGGTCCATCGTGGCTCAGGCCGCCGTACGGTTTCCTCTGCTTCGGCGGCGACATCGCTGCCGAGAGCGACGCTCCTCCAGCCGTCCTATCGCGGGTGGGCGACAAGTTTGCGAAAGCGGTCATGGCTTCTGGTGATGACGGATGGTCTAGTCTCCGCCAAGGTCCCGGTGAGTCACCGGATAGTAGCGGCGATGGCAGTGGTGTGACGTCTCCCATAGCCGTGATAATGGGGCTTGGGACGGTCGAACTCGCGCCCGAGGCGGTGCCTAGCGCCCGCGAGAACGCCGCCCTCACGCTCGGGGTCCGTGAGATAGGATGTAGTGACGAGGCGGATGTCTTGTGCTGTAGTGTTGGTCGTTCGGTGCCGAGACCGCGGGTGCGGACCGGTGTCGTCGGGTTGATATCGGTGTGTATGCGGAGGGCGCCGGCGGACGCGCCGTGATGGCCAGACAGTTGAGCCGGCCTCTCGGTCGTATGTTGAGAGTTCTGAACGGTGGAGGGAGGGACGGCCGGTTCAGGAGACGGTGCTATGGTCTCACTCCGGAATTGGAAAGGTGCCGGGGCCGCGGTGGGAGAGGACTCGTCGCGGGGTGTGAAGTTCGTGATGTGGGCATTGTGGCTGTTTAGGATGTTGGCCACATGCAGTAGGTCGCGGGCGCGGTCGTCGTCCTCGGACCCATCCTTTGGCAAGAATTGAGGCTGGCCGGACGACGCGGGCGCGGACGAGGACATGACGGGGTTTACGTGTCCTGCGTCCTGTGTCTGTGTCTGTGTCTGTTGGAATGGTGGTGGTGCTGCGGGTGCGATCCGCCGCTCGCCAGTCATGCAGCCCGGTGGTGCGACCAAGAAAATGGCCGTCTCGGGCAAGGCGCAGGTACCGGGTACTGGGAATGGTGGGGCCCGACGAGAACGTCGACGCGGTTATCGGATGGTCCCTACCACGGGAATGCTCGAGACTGCACAGCAGTGGAGTGGTGCCGAGCTAACGTGCTGACCAACTCGCGTCCTATTCCACAGGAAGTCACAGGAGAGTGTTCAGCTGACCGTTGTGGTGGTGATGTTATGATGTTGTTGGTACAGAGACAAGGTCAGCAGTTGTTGTACGTGGTGACGGATTATTGACGATGTGACAGCGGGGACATGCTCGAGACGAGATATGTATGTAACGTTGAATTCGGTACAGTCGCCGCCCACACTGCTGCTTATATGCGCCTACATAGTTGCTGCGCATGGTAAGCTTTCCAAGTCCCTAATTATAGACCTTAGAGCTGCGTATTAAACACCAGGTTAAGTTTCGATCCGGACCCTGAAGACCTTACTGCTCATTTATACTTGTGTTCGAGTCCGTAACCTTATTCACATGTCCGCTTCCTGGAGCGCGGAGAGAGCAAGAACAACAACATCATTGGCCACTGACAGTGCTGGCAAGATGTTAAGGTTCTCAAGATGTCAAGGGGGTCTCAAACATATCGTCTTGGTGCGGCTTCGATCACTCGAAACGCAGTGCGACTCATAAGTTGGTTCCTGCGTCTGCATGCCCATTGGCATCGATACCTTTATCTGAAAGCACCCGTTATCATCATTAACGGCTCAACACTCCCTTGCGCCTGCAGTACTGCCTTGAGGACTACTTCCTTGAACTGGTCGCATAAGGAGCTTCAAGTTTCAGGCAGCTGAGTTAAGGTACTTTCGCCTGCAGACACTGACTTCCAATGGTTCTTTCTGATAAAGGCGCTGCTTGATTGGCCGGGCTGGGCCACGATGCCCTGGCTGCACGTCCGATTGGCTGCCAAGAAGCTCACTTCGCAGACATCATCAAACGTTTCCTTCGCTTCCTGATGCTTGCTCCGAAGCGCAGCAGCAGCAGCCCTTCTTTTGAACTCAGGATCAGTTCTCATGGAGCGTGGCATTCGACTGGCGGCCTCCCTCGCAATATCCCGCGGAGTTGAGTTGGGTTGAGCAACAGTAGGATGCGGCAAAAGTCTGCTGGGTCCTCCTGTGCAAGTCCGGACCGTCCTGCATAGACGCCCGTGTGGCTTATCCACGCTGGGACATTGGCATCTTTTAACGTGATTGAGAAGCCACACCCTTGGGTCGTGCTGATAGATGACATGCAGTTAGTATAACAGTCGTTCGTTGGAAAAATACTCAATACTCACCACTGAACATGTTGACTGGGCTGAGCCTTGGATTCCACGCGACAACGTGGACAGAATGACGGCTTTTCCCCAATGAACAGCATGCTCATATCGATCTTCATGCCGCGCCGAAGACTGAAAGGACGCTTCAGGTCGAGCTCCGCGCCGGAACCGCTGTCTTGCAACGCATATCGCTTCCTCAACACAAGTTGAGAGCCCTTCTGGTCTTTGAAACTATGGGCTATGAGACTGTGTAATGCCTGCTAGAGCGTCAGTAACGATGAACCTGATCCATGGAATGTAAAGACAGACCTCCCAGCTGCTGATCCAGTCGAGGGGGTTTTCGCGAATGTTGCCGAGTGCATCTTCCAGCGTGACCGGCAATCCTTTGGCGGGATCCAGGCTTCTCATGTATAGTCCCTGCGATGCCAGATCGTGCAAACTGAGGACAGTCTGGAACATCTGTCCAACCATCTGTTGTAGGCACTTTACAGCGCCTAAGGTGCTCTTTGCGTAAAACAAGATCATCTGTGTGCGCGATTCCTGCTGATGAACAGCTGACTGGATAAAATCGAGCTGAAGGCAAATCTGGTTGCGGCTCTTGTCTAGCTGCGCCTTGACAACGGCCAATACGGTCTCATGATGTTTGCACTGATCGTCGAGGCGGCTCTCCACCTCGTTCATGCGGGACAGCATCGTTCGGCAGTCGAGCCGTGCAGACACTCTGGTAGGTAGCAATATGAGCAAGGACACATTGATGCCGAAGAAGTCAAAGTTTTTACTCACTTGGATGCAAGATTCAGCAGCATGGTGATCCTCTCCGTGCCCGTCCTGAGCTTCTCTCGGAGGTCTTGGACGGTTTCCTTCTCTTTCAGCCACTTGACCTTCTTGTATGCGTCCTTCACGCAGTTACCTGAACCTCCAGGTTACAAGCTACCAGCGTAATATGCTAGCCGGTTCAGAGCATCTTGGATCAATATGGCGCAGTCTTCCACCAACCGATTTTGTGATGGAAATCGATATTCCGGAGCCAAGCCGAGGAATCGAACAATTCATATTCGCAAGGACCTGGACCAAGATCTGACCGAGGTCGTCCAATTCCCTGCGAAGTTCTTGGTACTCTTTGGCGCTGCACGAGAGTCATCCAGCGCTTGGGCAAGTTGGTAGACGAGCTTGCTGAAGGTGATGATTTCACCCAAGCTGCCGAAGACGAGAGCAGCCGACGTGGTGCCGGCACGCAGTACTGCTGAAGCGGGAAAAGACAAGATAGCTCAGTATGAGAGGACTCCTGAGCATTCGCTGAGGGTAAGAGAATGAGAACATGAGTCTTAAGTCAGGAGGGGTCTTGGGGAGACCGGCTTCAGCACTTGCCGACATATCGTGGGATCACGACCACAGAACTTGGGAACACAACAGCAACGTCTGTCTAGTGGCAAACACACGGCGAACCATGCTCGAGCAAGGTGTAGCATTAATCTGGATGGCTGCAGTCCTCAAGACAATACGAGGCTACACCACTCAAGGCATCATTGCAATGAGGACGAGATGGTGAGGGTGAAACGGTGAAACCCACCTGGAAGGGAACCATGGTAGTTACCTTAGTCAGCAGTGTCTGCACGGGCCGCACGACCCTTTTCACATGCCAAAGGACAAAACACCGTAAAAGTCAAAAGTGACGTCCGCATTCGACGATGGTATGACCGCCCCGTGCATTAGGCTAGCCTCCAATCTATCAAGAGCTTTACACTCCCGAAGTCAGCTCGCTAGCTATACCGAGATGTCTCGATAGCCTCATCTAACGCCCTTTTCACCAAAACACCAGCTACAGCGCTACAGCGTCAATAAATCGAAGCCTTCCACAATGGAGAAGTTCTCCCAGTTCCGCGACAGAGGTACATACATCCCCACCCTTATCCTCACCCTCTAACATCCCCGGACTAACACCCTCCAACCAGGCTCAGGCGTCGCCCCCTTCATGCCCGTCTCGACCCCGTCGACCCCCCTCCTGACCCTCGCGCACATAGCCCTCTTCTCCTTCCGCCTCCCCTTCTTCCTCTTCTTCACGATCCTCTACTTCACGACCCTACACCACCTGCCCCTCCCCCTGGCCCTCCGGAAGCTCCTCCTCTGGGGGCTGATGTCCATCCCGGGCATCTGGTGGATCGACCTGCAGCTCGACGGCGTCAAGCGCGGCGCCCTCTCCTCCGCCCCTCGCTCCCGCGTCCCCTACCCCGGATCCGTCATAGCAGCGAGCTACACCTCCCCACTCGACGTCCTCTACCTCGCCGCAGTCTTCGACCCCATCTTCACAATCAGCTACCCCGGCAGCAGAAAAGTCCGCAGGGTAGGCCTCCTCGCCGCCCTGGCGCACACCTTCTCCGCCCCGCCAAGGGGACCACCCCTCGGGCCGGGCCTGACCGACCTCGCCGCCCTGCTAGCCTCCAACCCGCAGCGCGTCGTGGCCGTCTTTCCCGAAGGCAGCACGACCAACGGCAGGGGTGTCCTGCCGCTGACCCCGAGCCTGGCGGCCGTGCCGGCCGATAAGCGCATCTTCCCCGTCAGCATGCGGTATACCCCGCCCGACATCACGACGCCCGTGCCCGGGTTTGGCGGGGTGGTGGGGTTCCTGTGGAAGCTGCTGAGCCGGCCGACGCATTGCATCAGGGTCAGGATCGCCGAGGGGGTGTACAACACTGCCGCCGCGGGTGCTGTGAATGGGGGGTCGTTGCATGAGGTGGAAGGGGAGACGGATGGGGAGGTTACGGGCGAGGAGCAGAAGGTGCTGGATAAGGTTGCTGAGGCGCTGGCTAGGCTGGGGAGGTCGAAGAGGGTGGGGTTGACGTTGAGGGATAAGAGTGCTTTTGTCGAGGCGTGGAGGAGGAAGGGGAGGAAGTAGATGGTGTATATGTTAGCGATAGAGGGTGTGGTTGACACAAAGAAGATTAGCTGTGACTGCACTAGACCTAGGCATTCGAGAGATATGGGAGGAGGACATTCGTGATTTAGCATGGCGAAGCGTGGGTGGTACTTGGGTGCAGTTTGCTTGGTTCATCTCCGAGGTATTTTGAACTCAAATGATCAAATTAAATGCGCCTTTTCCGAACCAAATATACAGAGCTATGTACAGACAAAGAAAGCACCATCCCTTCTACCCCTCGATAACCCCATCCGTCACACACCCATGACTGGCATCGCTCACCAGAGTAGCATACTTCTTCAGCGTCCCCTTCTTATACCTCGGCTCGGGTTTAACCCAGGCCTTCCTCCTAGCCTCCATCTCCTCCTCCCCGATCTCCAGATCTACCACCTTCTTCTCCGCGTCAATCACAATCTTATCCCCGTCCCGCACCAGCGCGATCGGCCCGCCCTCCATCGCCTCGGGCACGATATGACCGATCAGGAAACCGTGACTGCCGCCGCTGAACCGCCCGTCCGTGAGCAGCGCCACGTCCTTGCCCAGGCCGGCGCCCATGATGGCGGAGCTGGGCTTCAGCATCTCCGGCATGCCGGGGCCCCCCTTGGGGCCCTCGTACCGGATGACGACCACCGTCTTCTCCCCCTGCTTGATCTCCCCCCGCTCGAGCGCCTCGATGAAGCCGTCCTCGTAGTCGAACACGCGCGCCCTGCCCTCGAACCGCGTCCCCTCCTTGCCCGTGATCTTGCCCACCGAGCCGCCCGGCGCGAGCGACCCGCGGAGGATGGCGATGTGGCCCGTCTTCTTGATCGGGTTGCTGAGCGGCCGGATGATGGGCTGGTCGTCGGGGAAGGCGGGCCACTTCTCCACGTTCTCCTTCATCGTCTTGCCCGTGACCGTGATGCCCGAGCCGTCAATGAGACCCTCCTTGAGCAGGAACTTCAACAGTGCCGGAGTGCCGCCCATCTTGTACAGGTCCTCCATGACGTACTTGCCCGACGGCTTGAGGTCAGCCAACATCGGCGTCCGGTCCGACATAGCCTGGAAGTCGTCGATGGTAAGCTTGATGCCCACCGAGTCGGCGATGGCAATCAGATGCAGCACGGCGTTGGTGCTACCGCCCAGGATACCGACGACGGTCATCGCATCCTCGAAGGCTTGCCTGGTCAGGATGTCCTTGGGCCTGATGTCCTCCCTGAGCAGCGTCTTGACCGCCTCGCCCACGCTCGCGCACTCGTCCTTCTTGGCCTGGCTCTCGGCCGGGAAGCTGCTGGACCCGGGCAGGGTCATGCCCAGCGTCTCGATCGCCGACGCCATGGTGTTGGCCGTGTACATGCCGCCACACGCGCCGCCGCCGGGGCACGCGTGCCTGATGATGTCGAAGCGCTTCTTCTCGTCGATCTCGCCCGAGATGTACTGCCCGTAGGCCTGGAAGGCCGAGACGATGTCGATCTGCTCCCCGGCCTGGGTGCACCCGGGCTTGATCGTGCCGCCGTACACCATGATGCTCGGCCTGTTCACCCTCCCCGCGGCGATCAGCACGCCCGGCATGTTCTTGTCGCAGCCGGGAAGCGACACGTTGGCGTCGTACCACTGCCCGTTCATGACCGTCTCGATCGAGTCAGCGATGATCTCGCGCGACTGCAGGCTGTACCGCATGCCCGTGGTGCCCATGCTGATGGCGTCCGAGACGCCGATGGTGTTGAAGCGCATGGGCACCAGGCCGGCCTTCGCGACGCTGTCGCGCACCATCTGGCTCAGGTCGAGGAGGTGCATGTTGCACGGATTGCCCTCGTACCACACCGACGATATGCCGACCTGGGCCTTGGACATGTCCTCCTCCGTCATGCCGGTGGCGTAGAGCATGGCCTGCGAGGCGCCCTGCGACTTGGGCTCGGTGATGGTGGCCGACACGCGGTTGAGCTTGTGGTCGCCACGGAGGGAGGCGGATGTGGTCGAGAGGAGGCGGCTGTAGGCAAAGACATGTTAGGACTTGATCTTCTTCCCTTCTGTGATGGAAGGCTCGGGTGTACGTACACATGCGACCTCAGCGGCGCACTCCGGCCGGCAGCCAGAGCTCGCGGAGCTCCAGCTCGGAGCAGTCTTGAGGACAGCATCGTCGAAGCAAACTCGGTGGTCCGGCTTCAAATAATGTCACAGACTGTGGCCTTGTTCTGTGCAAAGGACAGAAAGGGCTGCGAAATATGAGGATCTGACCCGGTGGTATGGTGTGACGAACCGCTTGACTTAGAGGCGAGGCAGAATGACTCGGACTAGCGAAATCGGCGAAGCACTGACAAAATTTCAGACCCAGCTAGGAAGACTCCCCGCCAGAGCTTCCCCACGATTTGGTGCTCTCGAAATGGAAGCTCTCCTATTGGTCAATCGTTGGGAATGCATCACCGGCGAACACGGGCCATACAACAAACTTCCTGGGAAGGAGTTACGATACTGGTACCTTACGAATACAAGAGGGACAGAATTACCTATGTATATGCAACTGGCTCGTGGGAGAGTGGATGAGAGGAAAGACGAACACGAGAGTCCAGTTTCGGAGGCAAGCTGTGATCAGATTCTTCTAAAGACGTTGATTCATGTCTACCGATACCGATACCGCCAACCACCTCCAAATGTCACCTGAAGACATTCAGGTAGAAGAACTAGAATACAGGAAAAGGGGGTGATGGCGATTAAGACATCAACGCGGTCAGGAATGATGCAAAGCAAGATGGGCTGTCAGAACAAATGGATTCCTTGTATTAAAAACCCGGCCTTCCAACTCCAAACCAGTGAAGACATGAGAGCCACTTTTTTCCTTGATCCCAAATCACTAACGCGTCGAAAGCACAAACCTCAAACGCTTAGTCGACCTCCTCCATGGCGCTGTCGCCAGTCTCGGCGGCGGGCGCATCAGCAGCCGCAGCAGGAGCATCCTCCGAAGCCTCGGGCTCCTCATCCAGGTTCAGGCCCAGAGACACGAGCTTGTGGATGCGCTCGGCGAAGCCAGCGGGCTCCTCGATGGTGAAGCCAGAGACGAGCAGCGAGGTCTCGAACAGGAGCTGGACAATGGACTTGACCGTCTTGTCGTTCTCGCCGTCGGTCTCGACCTTCTTCTTGAGCTCCTTGATGATTGGGCTCTTGGGCGAGATCTCGAACGTCTTCTTGGACGACATGTAGCTGGACATGGAGGTGTCACGGAGGGCCTGGGCCTTCATGATACGCTCCATGTTGGCAGACCAGCCGAACTGGCCGGTGCGGATGGCGCAGGGCGAGCCGGTCAGCTTGTGCGAGACAACTACCTTCTCGACCTTGTCGCCGAGCACGTTCTTGAGGGCCTTGGTAAGACCCTCGTACTCCTTCTCCTCGGCCTCGCGCTGGGCCTTCTCCTCCTCGGTCTCCTCGAGCTCGAAGTCCTTGGTGATATCCACGAGCTTCTTGCCCTCGAACTCCTTGAGCTGAGTCATGGCATACTCATCGATGGGGTCGACGAGGAAGAGGACCTCGAAGTTCTTCTCCTTGAGAGCATCAAGGAAGGGAGACTTCTGGACGGCCTTGAGCGACTCGCCCGTGATGTAGTACATGTTCTTCTGGTGCTCGGGCATGCGGGTGACGTAGTCGGTGAGAGAGGTCATCTCGTCGCCAGACTTGGTCGAGTTGAAGCGGAGCAGCTTGGCCAGAGCGGCGCGGTTCTGCGAGTCCTCGTGGATGCCGAGCTTGAGGTTCTTGGAGAAGGCAGAGTAGAACTTGTCGAAGTTCTCCTTGTCCTCGGCAATCTCGTTGAAGAGCTCAAGGGACTTCTTGACGATGTTCTTCTTGATGACCTTCATGATCTTGTTCTGCTGCAGGGTCTCACGAGACAGGTTGAGGGGCAGATCCTCAGAGTCGACGACACCCTTGACGAAGCTGAGCCACTCGGGGACGAGGTCGGTGGCATCGTCAGTGATGAAGACGCGGCGGACGTAGAGCTTGATGTTGTTCTTCGTCTTCTTGGTCTCGAAGAGGTCGAAGGGAGCGCGCTTGGGCACGAAGAGGATGGCGCGGAACTCGAGCTGACCCTCGACAGAGAAGTGCTTGACGGCGAGGTGGTCCTCCCAGTCGTTGGAGAGCGACTTGTAGAAGGCTGCATACTCCTCCTGGGTGATGTCCTGGGGGTTCCGGGTCCAGATGGGCTTCTGCTTGTTGAGCTCCTCCTCCTCGATGCTCGTCTCCTTGACCTTCTTGGTCTTCTTCTTCTTCTCCTTCTCCTCGTCCTCGTCGACCTCCTCGATCTTGGGCTTCTTGTCGTCGCCCTCCTCGGTGGCCTCCTCGGCCTCCTCATCAGGCACCTCCTTCTCGGTCTCCTTCTTGACGTGGAGGTAGATGGGGTACGAGATGAACTCGGAGTGCTTCTTGATGACCTCCTTGATCTTGGACTCGTTCAGGTACTCGGTCTGCTCATCCTTGAGGTGGAGGATGATCTTGGTGCCGCGGCCGAGAGGAGCGCCCTCGGTGTCGGGCGAGATCTTGAAGGTACCACCGGCGCTGGACTCCCAGATGTACTGCTCGTCATCGTTATTCTTGGAGACGACAGTGACACGGTCGGCAACAAGGTAGGCCGAGTAGAAACCAACACCGAACTGGCCGATCATGGAAATATCAGCGCCAGCTGTGAGGGCCTCCATGAACTGCTTGGTTCCGGAGCGGGCAATGGTTCCGAGGTTGTTGACAAGGTCCTGCGGCACGAGTCAGTAAAGATGTCACCCGCAATTACACCTCTTGGGAAGATAATACTTACAGCCTTGGTCATACCGATACCGGTATCCTGGATCGTCAGAGTCTTGTTCTCCTTGTCCGGGATAATGTCGATGCGGAGGTCCTTGCCGGAGTCCAGCTTGCTGGGGTCCGACAAGGACTCGTACCGGATCTTGTCGAGCGCATCAGATGCGTTGGAGACGAGCTCTCGGAGGAAGATCTCCTTGTTGGAGTAGACTGTGTTGATGATGAGGGAGAGAAGCTGAGAGATCTCAGCCTGGAACTCGAAAGTCTCAGCCATCTTGAGGGGTATCTGGTCGTAACGGTCGTGAAATGCTCTAAGTTGATTGTTAGCTTGCTGTGGTTCTAAAAAAGAGGAGATTGGTAGCTCGGTGCCGTCAGGCAGGAAGTGAAGAAGTGCGTGCCAATACTAGAGATTGGGTTTTTCTGGCCAACAAAAGGCTTCCCAAACAATGCGCTCAGTTGTGGTTGAGATGACACAAGGCGCTGTTCAAGGGAAGCCCTGGCAGAAGTCGGACAGGTGATGGGGAGGTGGGAAGCGTGGGCAGGAGATGAGGCTGGAACCCAAGGGCAGTCTACTTACATGAAAGATCAACGAAAAGTTGATTGCTGTTCAAGAAACCTGACAAGGGTCTTCTTGAAGATGTGACTGTGGGGAGACGAGAGTTTGGATATGAGGATTTGGTTTGAGGATGAAGTGGAAGAGAGAGAAAAGAAGCATTGAAGAAGGAGCTGGCGCACCTAAAATGTATCTTGGGCTGCGGGCACCCCTGGGTTCTGTTGCTTCTATCACCTTCCATCGCTCCAGATTCTGCGGCCTTCTCTGATTCGTTTGCGCTTGCCACCACAGCAACCCGCCGAGCCACTGATTGGCCAGTCTTAGTGGGCTGCGCTTAGGCGGAGGAAGTTCCAGCCCTGGGGAAGCCTGGAAAAAGAGCCTTGAACCAAAACGGAGAATTTCTATGGACCCTGATGGAGCTCGGATGAATCTTCTACAGTACGTATTTCGGGAGCAGAAACACCTGAGCTTCTTCAAGAGGTTTCTGGCCATGTTTCTCTGAACAACTTGAACATTCTACACGTGTACAGTAGGTGCAATTGCTGCCTTGAGCTTGCAGCAAGTGAGATTCTGGGCAAGGCTGAGGTACCCCAACCGCAAGCGTGCGGCTCCCACCTTGCAGCTTCCCGAATCTAGAAGGTGGGGCTAACTGTGATCCTCTCTGCAGGTGCACGAACATTCTGGCATTCCACTATCCCAGCGCGAGTGTCTGAGCTTGAGCACCCTGTTCCCCTTCCAATGGCTTCCCCACGCATCCCACTTCACGGATCCTAGCTTCAACAACGCTTCGCCATGGCATCACCTGCATCAAGGCCGCCGGCGGTATCTCCATCGGCTGCATCCACGTCGGTATCG
>Ga0209127_100139_pt1 | contig 27976 bp, 40 predicted proteins | sample LakSupMetagenome_FD_187469 | JGI IMG/M metagenome (GOLD analysis project Ga0209127, IMG submission 187469) | Freshwater microbial communities from Lake Superior, Canada - Sta WM archaea (SPAdes) (version 2) | ecosystem: Environmental > Aquatic > Freshwater > Lake | place: Lake Superior, Canada... | reverse complement strand
GAGGTGGGGAGTCGGGGGGAGGGGACGAAGGGGGACGGGGTTGGGGGAAGGAGGATGACGACGACGACGGGGACTGGGAGGAGGAAGGGGAATCGGCTGGGGAGTCTGGATAGTGGTTGTTATGATTTGGATGTTGTGCCGGGCGGCGGGGGTGGAGGGAAGTATAAGGAGGGGGACAGCGAGAGCACGGAGCAGATTGTGGGTGGGGAGAGGGAAATGTCGAGAGAGGGGAGTCGTGATAGTATTGGGATTGCCGTCACGAAGATGGGCGGGATCCAGGTGCGGCGGACGGTGGAGGTGATGGAGGAGAGGAGCGGACAGAGGGAGGTGAGCGGGAAGGGCGAGTATGTTGTTGATGTCGAGGTTGCGAAGGGAGGGCACGATTGGGAGAGAAGGAGGGATGGAGCACGGGATATTGAGCGGGGGCGGTTGTGAGAGTTTACCTTCTCGTGAGTAACGTCGGAGTAGATGTATTGTGTCTTTTGATTTACGATTCGGTTGGGTAATATTGTCTGTTTATTGTCAGAGGCTACTAGCGCAAAGGTGGATGTTATGGACTGCCTCCGGAAGGCATTTACTTCGTGTCTTCAGACTTATATACCCAATGACATCTTTTGGCATGTAAGTGTTCGGTCTACCTTATATATCGCCTGTGCTGTATAAGACAGGAGCGTCTTATTGCTGGCATACTAGCCAACGCGCAGTGTGACAGGACTACTCCAACCACGCCCAACTCGCCACGACCCTCCCCAGCGCCTCGTCGGCCAACACGCCAAAGGCACTCGGGCTCAGATCCAGATCCGTAGCCTCACACCCCACACACCTGTCCACCACGACCACATCAACGCTCTTATTCCCCCTACCCCCTCCCTGATCCCGCTCGACCCTTATACTCATCCCACAGAGCGGATTCGCGTTGGGGTTAGACCCTCCTCCGCCCGCCGCGTCGAAGACGAGGTGCGACACGGCCGCGATGGCGTCCTCGGGCGACGAGGTCCAGCCGCACGCGCCGAGGCCCGGGGCGTAGTAGGTCAGGTCGCCGGTGTGGATGCCGGCGGCGGAGGGGAGGGGGAGGGAGGCGGGGTGGTTGGAGCGGTGGGTGAGGCCGATTGAGAGGCCGAGGATGAGGGCGAGGACGGAGAGGGTGATTAGGGTGACGGCGAGGAGGAAGGTGCGGCGGGGGAGGGAGAGGTAGGTTCGGGACGGGGGGAGGAGGCGGTCGAGGAGGGAGGGAGCGGTGGTGGTTGTTGGGAGGGGTCCGGTGGGTTCGGGTTTGTTTGCTGGGGCTGCTGTGGCTGCTGGGGCTGCTGGGGCTGCTGTGGATGCTGTGGATGCTGGCTTGGTGGTGGGGATTTGGCGGGACGGGCCGGTGGTGGGCCAGAGCCGGCTGAGGAGGGAGGATCTCGGGGGTCGTGGTCTCGGGGTTTCCCATTCTATCCCGCCGGAGGTGTCGAGCGGTGGTGCTCCGGCGGGAGGATGTTCGGAATTGGTCATTGTTTTGGTGCTTGGTTGGATCGACATGTTGTCCGAGAAGCTGACATTGCCCAATCGGGTTATGAGACCGTGGTCCAAGTTCAAGCCCGTTGTGTTGTATCGTATCCCCGCGCGAGAAGGAAAAAAAAAAAAAAAAGAAGAGAAGCAGCTACGCGAGTAAAGGAGGGAATGAAGTTGGTTATGTCTGACGTTGAGAGCAAAGTAGAGGCTTGGAAATTGTTGCTGCCGTCGTTAACGTTACCCCAGAATTCAGCCAAGGTAACCCTTATTTTGCCAAGATTCTCCCCGACGCGAGTGTGGGGCACAGCGTTGCTTTCGCTCACCGTACGTAGTTATGGCGTGTGTTAAGCCGACACTTGCATCCCAAATGCCACCCGCTGACCCCCTAGATTCCGCGTATATCAGGTCTTCATGTCCCAAGTAAGCAAGTAATAGTCTATGCTTGCTCCAGAAAACGCAGTCCCAGAATGACGCGAGTCACCCCCCTTCTAGCCGTGATAACCAGCATAACAAGCACATCTTCCCTCGGCTTCGTCTACAACCATGGCCTCGTGTCGGGCGTCGTCCTCTGCCCGTCCTAGTAGCGCGAGAGATCGATGCCGTGTATAATCGCGTCTCTGGTGACGTAGTATACTATTGGCAGGATGGGTTGGAGGAAGTTGCTCGCTCATCAGCATGGCGCTGGGGATTGGTCTGGTGCTGGTGGCAGAGGCCAGATCAGTTAGGATTTGAACCACGAAAGCTGCCATCCCCACTGTGGTATTCGTCATCTTGTTCGATACTTGCTTTACCTGGGGCTGGACTGACCCATGTCCGGATCTACCTACCCAAAATCCTGCCGAGGGCTCGGGGATGGCGGGTGCTGCCGCCTTTCACGGCAAGCAGTCTACCTGGTGGCGCAGGTCGCGCCGATCTGCATAAAGAAGATGAGAGCCTTGGTCTACGTTGTCTGGACCGTCTTGTACCTCGTTAATGAGGTTACTGCCTGGTGTGCTACCCGGAGACGGGTGGTCTGACGCTTGAGGCTGCCGACAGTGTGTTTGCGGGGAACAGGGCGATTCGGGTAACACGAGCGATATTCTGAGCAAGCGACTAGGCCTGCAGGAGGTACAATGTTCATGGTGCGGGTTGCTGCCGAGATGGTGCGAGTGAGGCGCGCGAGGAAGCTGGAGGCATCGACGAAGCTTGCTGATGAGGGTACACCCGGTTACAGGACGGTGGCTAATGATGAACGGGGCAAGGCAAAACCCTCACACCTTTCTGTTTCCTGTCTAATGTAAGCAAGCTCAGCCGTCTATGGTCCTTGCATAATCCCCAACTCTGGCGTGTCTACACTGATAATATGCCGATATAGGTGGTCTGCGAGGTCGGCGCGGCAACGCTCGAAACTCACTTCCCCGCTGGTCGGTGGTGAAACTCACTTCCCCGCTGGTCGGTGGTCGCTCAAGGTCGGCTATATGCTCTTGAGATCAACCCCCGACATCAGCTTCGCCGCCTCATCCACGGTCTTTTGCTCCTTCAACCTCCGCTCCTCCCGCTCGCTATACCGATCGCCAAACATATCAAAGTGAGGCCTCATGACGATGGTGTACTTGACCAGCTCCTCCATACAATCCACGAGGCGATCGCGATTGCCGCTCGGTATCATCCGGCTCCCGTCCACTTCGTCGGTGAACTGCGTGTACGCCTTTGGTACCGAGCTTTGGTTGGGGATGGTGAACATGCGCATCCACCGGCCGAGCATCCGCAGCGAGTTGACGGCGTTGAAGGACTGCGAGCCGCCGCTTACCTGGGCGATGGCTAGAGTGCGGCCCTGGGTTGGACGGACGGACCCCGTGGAGAGGGGAATCCAGTCTATTTGTTGTTTGAAGATACCCGTCTGTTTTGTATTAGCGGGCACAAGAGTACGAGCCGGGGGTCGCGGAGGGCACTCACCAGGTTGCCGTGCTGCTCGGGGCTCACCCATACGTGGCCGTCGCTCCATTTGCTCAGCTCACGCAGTTCTTGCACTTTGGGGTGATCGTGCAGGACGTCGTCTTTTTGCGGAAGCCCGGCTGGGTTATATACCCGGACGTCGCAGCCGAGACGGAAGAGGATGCGTGCTGCTTCGTAGGCGAGGAAGCGGGAGTACGACCTGGCATTTGTGAGCAAGGCAGTGTCTCCAAGGGGAGATCCTCATGACTCACCGGCTTCTTAAACTGCCGTATAGGACGAGGATGCGCAGACGGTCCTGCTTCTTGAGCAGGATCTCTGACTCGACGAGCTTCGAGACGGTGCTCAGTTCTAGCTTGGCAATCCAGTCGTCGGCCTGGAACTCGTCTGGGAGAAGGAAAGGCCTGTATGCTGCGCGGATGGCAGGGTCGTCCTCTTGGGCGGGGATGGCAAGCGAGCGATATGCATAGGCTGGGTCGACGGCGAGCTGTACGGTCGCCCTGATGGCATGAGTGTTGTTGAGATCGCCGTGGCCGTTCATGGCGACCGAGTACATGCGCTGAGCGGTGCGATTGTAGGCGACTAATGGCCTAATTCGAGGGAGCATGGGTTATCTCAGTGACGAGGGGATGGTATGAATCACTATGGAATGAAGGGAATAGAATGAGGAAGAGGATGTGGCCGAAATATATTCGCACTGCAATTCGTATACCTTACTCTGTCACTCGTTCTGCCTGGAATTTTCTGCCCAATCAGCATACGGGGATGACATGTCCCGTGTGGGTGGTCCCTTGATTAAAGTACTGTGGTAGATTATTAAGCGGGCGTTATCCGCACTGTGCTCCACTTGCGACGTCAAGCTGAACAGCATGACTTTCCCTCATTTTCACCCCCAAGGCACATACCATTTCACAAGATTGGCCATTCCTCCGACCTATCACGCTTGAATATCATTCTTTCGCGAACCGGTCAATTATAGCTCGGATTATCATGCCATCAGAGGTGAAAATGGGCACCCCGCTGCCACCTAAAAGACAAGGCTCGATGGACAAAGGTAGCCAGCCAAAATCAGCCCAGACAGAGACCCAGCGCCAGCGCGACAACCAACGCCAGCGGGATAACCAGCGGATTTGCCGTGCCCGGCGGAAAGAGCACATCAGTGATCTGCAAAGGCGGGTGGACGAGTACGAGCGGCGAGGGGTACAAGCCACGCTCGAGATGCAGCAGGCGGCGCGGCGCGTCGCTTGGGAGAACTCGCGGCTGCGTGCTCTGCTGCTGACGAAGGGCGTCTCTGAGACCGAGGTGGAGGCCTGGCTGCGTCAGGATCCGGCGGTGGCTGTTACTGACGGCCGCCATGGGCCGTTACCAATCATGGCTCCTGACCGTGTGGCTCCGGCTCTTCCCATCGCTCGGGCGCCTGTCTCGTCAATGCTGAACAGCCAACCACGCACGCCTCTACCCGGCTATCGTCAGGGACCGCCTTCTGTGTCTTCTTTTACGGCCTCTGAAGATTTCTCACGGAGTAGCGGACCGTCCGCACCCCTGGACGACGGCAGCACGACAGCCTCCTCGGCAAGTCAGTGCGGGACCGACGAGAGAGGGCCGTCCCTGGCCGAAAAGGTCGCCAGCTGCTGCACTTCTGGCACGGAGACGTCGTGCGAGGTGGCGGCTGCTATCCTGGCGAACATGCAGGGGCACGGGGATACCAGTCGAGCGCGGGCAGCACTGGGATGCGAGGGGCCGAGCGAGTGTACGGTCAAGAACACGAGGGTTCTCGAGCTGTTGGACGAGGCGGCTTGAATGCCGGATTGGTTTGCCTCGGTTGAGCCGTGCTCTCTGCGCTCGGGATGGGAACAGCACTACTCGCCTGTTGGTCAGGGGACACTTGATGCGGCGGCCATGGAGGTTGAAAGGGCCCGCAATAATACGACGTATGGGGGCTGTGTTGCCGAGATGACGGGTTGACGCTCTATTGCCACCCCGGATCCTTCAACTTCATGATATCGCGTCGCCCTTCTGTGGACGTGGACGCCAAGGATTCATAAGCCGATTGCCGGAGCATGTCAACATCGCGTTTTCATTGGCCGGTGTCGATGAGCTTAAGCTAACGCCAGTTCCCCACGTCGATCTCCTTGGCCAAGCATACGTCAGGGCGCCCTATAAATTGTCAGTAGTGCAACCACTTTGCAAATGACAACATCAATCCCAGTAGCCGTTGGCCATCAATTCGAGGTGGGCAATGGGCTGGGAACTTGACACGCTCCCGATTCCTGGCATTTGAGCTGCCGGCTTGCGTCATGGCGGGCGACGACTCATCAGATGAACCTCCCTTCGTTGTTACCGAGGAGCTGCGAGAAGACGACGCTGTGGAGCCTCCGCCTGATGGTGGTTACGGGTGGGTGGTTGTTGGCGCCTGCTTCACCATCAATTGTTTCTCTTGGGGCGTGACTGCAGTGAGTTTCCAGATCGAGCCTATTCTAGTGTGCCCGCCGCTAACATTGTCCACAAGTCCTTCGGCGTCTACCTCTCCGAGTACATCCTGACCGAACGCTTTCCCGAGGCGCGTCCCTTCGACTACGGCTACGTTGGTGGCTTGAACTTCACCTTCGCCATGCTCCTGGCCCCCCTCGCAACCTACCTCGCGCGGCGCTTCGGCATGCGGCCCGTCATGCTTGGCGGCTCACTACTCCAGTGCAGCGGCTACATCGCCGCCTCCTTCGCCCAGAGGATTTGGCACCTTTACCTCTCCCAAGGCGCCCTCGTGGGCTGCGGCATCGGCTTCATGATCATCCCCAGCACAGCCATCCTCTCGCAATGGTTCGCCCGGAGGCGGAGTATCGCAAACGGCATCAGCTCGGCGGGGTCAGGCATCGGCGGCATGGCGTTCTCTTGGGGCACTGCTTCGATGATCCAACACCTGGGCCTGGCGTGGGCGCTTCGCACCACAGGCCTCATCACGCTCGCCGCCACGTCCACGGCGACGCTGCTGATGCGGGACAGAAACCACCACATCAAACCCGCGCAGCTGGCGTTCGACGTCAAGCTGCTCCGGCGGTACGAGGTCCTGCTTCTGCTCGCCTGGGCGTTCGTCCTTATGTTCGGGTACATCGCGCTGCTGTTCTCGCTTTCCGACTTTGCCCTCGCGATAGGACTCTCGCGCAAGCAGGCGACGGATATCGTAGGCTTGCTGAACCTGGGTACCGCGGTGGGGAGGCCGATCATCGGGATATGTAGCGACAGGTTCTCGAGGATCGACACTGCGGGACTGCTCACGCTTGTGTGTGGGCTGTCGTGCTTCGCCTTCTGGGTCCCGGCTACGGGGTTTGGGTTGACGGTGTTCTTCTCGTTGATATGTGGTGCCATCGTGGGCGTGTTCTGGATGGTGGGTTAGACTTCTTCCTCTGCATGTGGGCGCCCGAGCTGACATTTTCCCCAGACTATTGGGCCTCTGTGTGTCGAGGTGGCGGGCTTGAAGCATCTGCCGTCGCTGCTGTCCCTCTGTTGGAGTACGATTGTCGTTCCTACTGCCGGTAAGTCTGACAGACACATCTGCTCTCGGTGGAAAGCTACTGACCAGAGAGCTCAGTGGCCGAAACGATAGCCCTGTACCTGCGGGACCTCGATGCTCCCAGGCCATATCTATATACGCAGATCTTTGCTGGGCTCGCATATGTCGTCGCCACAGGTTTCATGGTAGAGCTAAGGAGGGTCTTGCGTCGGAAACCTGTCCCGCCTTAGGTGCTCCAGGATGTTGGGTAGAAAGTCGCATATCAGGCATGCCAGCTAGGAGATACTGCATGTTGAGACTGCGTATTAAGTATTCCCATGAACCACATACATACGAACCTGCTTGTGAATTAAAGATATCATACTCCTGTTGTCTCGGACACCATGGTGCGGAGAATGCCCCGAGGTGAATGCTGCCCTGGTGGCAAGCGGAAGTGAATGTCCCAGTCAAAGCGAAGAACTTGTCCCGCAAGTCGCTCTTTGTCTGCGAACACCGGTATAAATACACCGCCCACCGAAAGGAGAAATTCAAGATTATCTCGCAAATCCAACCCAAGAAACCACGGAGAAGAAACATCCAAGGCTCCGTTAGACGATATCACCAGCCGATAAGCCGATCACCAGTCTGCAAGCCGAGAACTGAAAGACCAAACCTGATACCTGACCGGGACGACACAATGGCCCCTAAGACTCGCGGCAAGCATCTCCACCCCGGCTTCATCCGGGCCATACGCCGGGCCATGAATCGACACATCCACGCCCCGTCAGAACTTGACTGCGACACGGCGTTCGGGCTCTTGATGCTAGCTGCTGTTTCTCTCGCGTCTGGTATACTTTCATTCCTGGACGTCTTCGACCACGGAGTGCCCTTGGGTTACCTGTTCTTGGCTTCCTTTCTCACCTGCGTCGCTGTGATGCTCTTGGAAGAACACATATTATGCTCCCGGATCCGCCTCTCGAGCAAAGTGGTTGTCATCGTTTTCATGAAAACTTACTTTGTCACAGTCGCGTTGGCAGCTGCCGCACTCCTCAACGCCACCGTCAGCTGGGTCTGGAATGCCATCACCCGTCTCCTGACGCAGACCGTAGCTGCGGTCGCCCATCTCGTGGTGCGAGTTGTCGTTGCTGTCGCCCATCCCGTGGTGCTGGTAATGGATGCGGTCGGCCATCTCGGCCCGCAGGAACAGCCTGTGGCCATCACCAGCGTCGACTACATGCTCAGAGCTACCCTGGTGCAGGCTAGCTTTATCTGGTGGATCTGGTACGTTACCCCCAGCTACCGGACCATCTTCTTCGTTGGCGTGTTCGTTGGCATCTACAGCCTTGGTTTATACAATCTCGCCGCCCTTGACGTCTTGAAGCGAGGGTTAGAGCAGACAGGCGGTGCAGTTCACCCAGTCTAGGAACCGAAACCTCGACAGCTTGAGGTTGTGCGGACTCGGCGCTGGGAACTAGTAACTGGTATTGACGGTGGGGTGTGTGGGAGTTTCACTCTTGCGCGGATTGACAGCATGCAAGAGCAGAGATGCCATGGTAGCATAGGAGCAGAGAAGGGGAAGTATCATGTACAACTACCTGGTTTGAGGCCTCGTTATGGGTGTCCAGCGTCTGGTAGCTAAAATCCATCTCCATTCTCTAGCTAAGGTACCTGGTAGATATGAGTGGCACAGTGGTACCAACAAGTGGTCACAAGAAGAACCTCTTCGCCTCGAAATAGACAGAGTTCAGGTTAGAAGCTTTGGTCCGGATACCGACCTTGCACGTGGTTACCAAGTACAATATGGCCGCCTCCAAGGTCTTAACATGACTCCAGGATTTCTGCGATCCCAAAGCGAAGTCGGGGATGTTGTTTTCCCGGTAGTATCTTATCGATATGCCTGGTGACTCCCAGCTGATCACATCCCAAGCCTGTCCTTCAGAAACATGGAGTTCCAAGTGGGTTTGTTTACTTATCGGTCACGTCAAAAGCTCCCAGCCACAACATCTGTGACCACTTTCTGAACTTCCAACCCTCAACCACTTTCTGATCCTCGAACTCCCACCCACCTATTTATCCTACAACTGGTCTCTTGATTCCAGACCCCCAGGCCCCTCCTCTCCTCCTGGTTCTCCTCCTCCACATCACCAACAGCCCCTAACTTGTTTTTCATCTTCAGCGTTGAGTACTCTTCATCCAACGGAGGCTCAGCAGCCAGGGTACGTGTTGATAACTTGGCCCTTTGCTCGGCATTCTGTTCCATTCCAGCTTCACTCCTCAAGACGGGCTGGACAACCTTGCTACAGCCGTTTTGGGGATACCTCAACGCGTCTGCTTCTTGTTACTAATTTACACCCGTCTAGGTTTGTCCAAGCATCCTCACAATCCAGTCTCCAACAGCTTCAAACGCCTAACTTGCCCATCCAGCCCTCGGCAAACCGACAACGCGTCAAGGTAAGTCACATCTGTGGCACGTTTGTGAGCCTGATTTTTTCTCATTGGTCATGCCTCACTGGACGTCACCTCACTTTTCCTTGACCTTGCCTGATCAAGGTATCGAGTTGTGTGTTTTCAACCTCAGCATCAACACCCTTCCCTCATCTCTACCTCACTCACGCGTCCTTTGCCCCCCCAAAGTCCTGCAACTTACTGCTTGACGCGTCCTATGGTCAAGTATATATTGCTCCTCCTCCCTCGTTTTTCTGTTCCTCGCTTCTCTCTTCTTCTTCAACCTTCCAACCCATATCTTCGTTGATTTTCACTTCCCTTCTACCACTTCAACCCTCAACCTTCGACCTTCAACCTTCAACCATCAACCTCACCCACCATCTCCATCTCCGCCTTCGACTTTCTTCATCTCCCTTCCCATCTCTTCCTTCCTCCCACCCTCGTTGGATGATGTATGACCCATAACCTTCTTGTGTTCGATTTTTTCACGTCACTTGCCCTCATCTTGAAGACATACTGACCACCAGAAGTCTCCAACAGCAACTCTCCGGCGGCGGCAAGGCGATCCGACACTGATCGCATCACAGCGATGGAAGCGGAGGACTGGGCGGGTGTACAGGCGGTAGCTCCGCGCTGCAAGGGGATCGACAGAGGAGCAGGACCCGCGATCTACTCCGCTAAAACCTCCGACTGGTTTCGTAGCCTCCCCCCGATGATGGATTCGATCCTAGGTACGCGGAGTGCGAGCTTTTCCAGCAGCCTGCCCGAGCAGGTCGGCACTTGGCTATCGACAATCATCGACTGGTAAGTTCAACTCCAACTCTAAGCATCATCATCACCATCATCATCTGCATCCATCTGACAGTCCATCGCAGCCCACCTTGAGCAGGTGGAGCGCAACCTATCGCTCCCTGCTTAGGTGCTCGCCTCCCATGCCACCGGACCCCGGGAGGGTGGCATCGGGAGGCAATCGGGGTAGGCCGAGTCCCAACGAGATCAAGGTCGGGATGGCAACCACAAGGGACCAATCTCATGACGGCAAACCAAGGGAATGTTTGGGCCCCCGGCTTCTCTTTTTGGGTACGACAAACTCACGGGGGTCAACGGGGGCGACCCTACTCGGGGAACCCTAACGGGCAGAGGGTGCATGCGCCGCTGTCCTGGTCATGGATTGCCTGATTGAGGGAGAGTAACCACCCGAGTGACGGCAAACATGTGCCACCACTTTTTGGAACATTTTCACTGGCTTGCCAGATTTGGGGGGGCAGAGACGCTTTCGGGGTAAACTCACTCACCCGCTCTTTAGGGTTCGAAACCGCTCTTCTGAGTACAGTCTCTCTGCTGGGTCTGCAGACAGACCGAGAGCACCCATTTTTTGGAACACAACCCACTGGCTTGCCAGATTCAAGGGAGGGCAGAGACTCCTTCGGGGTAAACTCAACCGTCCGCTCTTTGGGGTACCAATTACTCTGACGAGCAAAGTCTCTCTGCTGGGTCTCAGACAGACCGAGAGCACACAATTTTTGAACACACAACTGGCTTGCCAGACTCTACTCTTTTTTTTCCATTGCGAAGTTCAGCTTGTCTGGGCTTGTGAGGGAGAAACTACAAGTCGAAATATCGTTCCATGACTCCCTCGCGACACGCTGAGGATCTATGGGCTGGGTGTGATGACCAACAAAGCTCGGTGGTGGGTCAGTTTCTACCGAACGGTCGATCTGTATCTCGTCCGTCGAGGTATGTGCACATATTGCTCGCAGTACTGTCCAGCTTGGACAAGAGAGCGTCGGACTCGTGTCGCTTTCGGGAGCTTTCGCGCGATGGACTCGGCTGTGATGGTGTCGGGGCATGCCCAGCGCAACCGATGTCGCCAAGTTCTGTCACCATGTTGAAGCCGGCCTTCGCAGCTGGGCCACCCGAGACCCCTCGGCAGCAGATTCAGCCCGCTTCGCGGCCGCCACGGTGTTTTTTTCTTGAACTTGCGCATATTCGTGTCTTTCGCAACTCCTCTTGCATTTCTCTCTGATAGCTTTCTTCTGCGGCATGTAATTTACGCGAGGATTCATCATGGGCCCGGCGCGAGGCAGAAGCGACCTCTGCGACGGAAGGATGGCGGGCCGAGGGTCCTGTTTCCAGCCCCATGCCGGCGCCTCAGAGCACAGCAGATATAATGGTCTAGAGGGGAGTACCTCGTCCACGAGCATGTATGTACTTAATTTGGGTCGTTGGGTCGTTGGGTCGTTGGGTCGTTGGGTCGTTGGGTCGTTGGGTCGTTGGGTCGTTGGGTCGTTGGGTCGTTGGGTCGTTGGGTCGTGGGGAGACCCACGGTGTGATCAGTGAGCGCTTTGTGGCATACTATATGACTATCCAAGCTTCTGGCTTCTGTGTTATCCAACATTGTGGGAGCATCCTGTCGATAAGTAGCATAAAATCAACCCGACACTCAGCTATGCGTGTCTACGCTGCCTGCACGCAGCGGTGCTGACGAGTCACGAAGTTGCCAGCCGCCAACAGGCGGTCTACCAAACCCACCATGCCATCGCATTGATCTCCTCTCCTCCCTCATACTGATCACCAAGTCCTCATGTGCCTCGCTCCGGAGGTGGTCTCCCACATCAGGAGGCGTATCCGATCGAGACTTGAACCAGCTATGCTGCGTGAATATCGTCATCTTGTCCCCTTCTTCCCCATGGGTCTCATCCCACTGAATCCATATGGTGCTAACGTACTGCCTCAAGACCTGGAAGCCGAAATCGTAGAGGCGTCCCATCCTGATCGCATCGTCGAACCTCGCCGTCCCGTTCGACTCGAAGATCCCCCTCGAGGTGTTGCTCTTACCCACCACTTCCAGCACCCTCTTGGCCGGCTGACAGGGGAGCATCCTCCTCCAGCAGGAATCTGCGCGCATGAAGGCCGCGCGGGAGTCTGGACTGGAGGCCCAGGGGAGGGAGGCGGCGACTTTGGCCCCCCGGCAGCAGTCGGGCGACGGTCTGAACCAGTGAGGGAAGGCTTTCTGGAGGAGGGGGTTGAAGGACACAGGTTGGGGCGTGGGAGGGGTGGTTGGTGATGCTTGAAAGAAGAGGGCTTGCTGCAGTGCTGGCGACGAGTCGATGACGGCTTTCCAGGTGCGGCTAACGCGCTGCGCGTCGACGAGCAGGTCTTGGATTGGTAGTTGGAGGAGAATGAGTTCCAATAGCTCGGTCGTCCGGAGCACTCGATGCGATGCCTCGTCCGCCATGGTCCGTTAGTTGTCCTTCGCAGGCTGTGCTCGTTGTGAACGTCGAGATAATTACTTCGGTCCCAAGACTGGGAGCTCAGAAGCGGCGTATGGTATGTGGCCTGGGAGGCGAGGTGATAGAGTTTCGAGTGCGGCCGCTCCTTAGAAGGTAGCCCGTAAATATTTGTATGGGATCTGTCAAAACTTTCAAGAGGTGGTGTGGACGGTCTTGTTACACAAGAACGAAGATGACGCAGCATCCCGCCGCCCTGTGGTATGACGTAGCCTCTCTCTTCTTGATCTCCCGTTCCCAACCGGATTTAGGAGAAGAGGTATGCTCTGGGGCTGACCTCGAAATTATTCGTGGCCTTGAGCGACCTCATATCTCAAAAAGCTCGTCCATCCAACAGTATTTGCGATACCGACTTCTCGAAGATATCCCGTGCGACCACGGCACCAAAGCTGTGGCTGTTGTTAGAATTGAACCCTCATATCAATCGACACCTCAACCAAGTCAAGACATACCCGTGACATTTGACTGCGTCGCGCAGTATCTCTGAAAGCCTGTACAAACTCCGCGCTTCTAGACCCCCGAACTGTGGCTGACATCGAATATAGTTCCACACCTGAACGGGCGTGACTTCTTCATCCAAGCATAGCTCCGACGAGAGACTCAGCAAGGACTCCAGCGTGGCAGTCGGCACATCCAGGTGTAGCGGTGCGGAGACGAGGTCTCCGCCTGGCGACGACTCCGGGAAAGTCGATAATACTTGCGCAGACGTCGTGAGCGCATGGCCGGTTGGTTGGTCGGGCTCGTCTGGATTCCCGTCGAGGTGGCCTAGACAGGGCCTCTCTAGGCTGTTGGACCGGGAGTTTGGTCAGCTTGTTCCGTCAATGAGAATAAGGGGTCTACTTACGTTAGGACGAAGTCGATCCCAGCCCCAACTAGGTCCAGATCGCACATGCGAGTCCCAGATGGATGGGGCTCCGCACCCGTGCTTGAGCCGCCGATGCATACATCCTTGGCCCAAGCAGACGTCCCGTGGTCGGCTTGGGGGAAGTGATGATGATGCAGCTCGTCAGCACCGCCTATTGACCCTGGGAATATGGGCTCGGGCGTGGTCCCGAAACTCCTCTCTCTCGTGCCGAGTTCCCAGCCTAGTGCTTCCGAGGTTAGTCACTGCTGGTTCGAGCTGAAGAGGCGACATTGCCTGTGCGGAGGCTGCGAGGATCTTACTATGTAGCCCATCGTGACCCCCATTCATGAGATCATCCTCCGAGAATTGGAGCCCCTGCTGGTAGAGATATCGGAAGAGCCTTGCGGTCGTCTCTTGAAGCCGCTGCACCTCACGCAGCAGCTTTACTTCATTAGCTCGCACCCGTGCAAGTTCCTCTTCGAGCGACTTGGTGTACTGGTCTTTGCGATCACGATAGGTCCTGCTCGGAGAGTTTAATACACTGGAACTTCAGCTAAGCGCGTCCTTCGAAAAAAAATACCTTTGGGCTTGTCTTAGCTGATCGCGGCGTTTTTGCACGCGATCCTCCTTCGAACCTGTGAATGAGTTAGCACCGAGCGCCGAATGTACAAAGGTCGGGGTTGGTCTTTCACCTGTTTGAAGGTGCAGTACATACCGGCAGGTTTGAAGATCCGAAAGATGTTGGTAGACATCTTGAATGTAAGAAAGGCCGCTTGTCTGGGGCGGATCAGAGCTACCTGGCGTCGTGACAGAGGACAGGGTTCATTGCAGAGGTAGATATAAAAGTTCAGTGTCCGAGACCAGGTTAGTGCATGCACCCCCCTGCGCAGATCAAACCAGGGTGCCGCCAACTCCAAGCACCGGTGCGTCGCGTGGGGACGATGAGGATATCAGATCTTCTCGATCTGTGTCCATGACTCCAACATCCGGGGCATATGGATGCTTCAAAGATTACGATATGGATTCAGTAGGTTGCATCTAGTTACGGGGTGAAATTTGACTTTGGTGCATTCAACGCGCGGATAACGAACCTGTCACGGGTTAGGCGCAATAATTACCGCAGGTGGGCAGCTTCCGGACATAGAGAGCTAATAGTTCGCCGTGATGATTTCGATAGTATCTTTGTGTGAGTGGCTACCTAGGAGCAGACAGGTTTGCCTTGAGATCTCGGAAGCGTGCAGTACTAATTCGAATTCTCGCGAGGGGCCCATGTCCAGGGACCTGACATGTCCGAAAGCGGGAATTCTGATTACCTGGCCCAAAGAGGGAATTTTGATTACATGTCCAGAAACGGAAGTTTTGATGATATGGTCATCAACCCCTTGCAGCGAAACATCATAGTGTATGTTGTCGGTGTTGAGCAATGGCCCGAGGGAGATTTAGTAGATGTGGTATATAAGGGACTTGACTTCGACACGGCCTACCTTGTCTGGAGAACTGCATTCTCGCCGCATTCACTCATTCCACCCAAGTCTGACAACTGGATTGTCAGCCCGTAACTTTGTACCAACACATCCCAATCAGTTCGACGGGATATTGATCGACTACGCTGCTCAACATGCACGCTGCGTTCTGTCTGTTATTTGCTGGGCCGGCAGTGCATCAAGTCCTCGCCCGGCCCGCTGCCAGTTGCGGAGCCAACAAGAACGGCAAAGCCATCTACATGATCACAAACGACAAGGTCAACGCCGTCATCGCTATACCTATCGACCGAAACGGGCTGCTACAAGGCTCGGGCACCAGTACTCCAACCGGCGGAGGAGGCGCAAACGGCATCGACGGCTCGACGAACCAGCCCGCCGCTCCTGACGCTCTGTTTAGTCAGTCGAGCCTCACACTCGCGGGTAATGTATGAGCCACCCAAAACTTGCTGATGTTGACAAGTATATGCTAACTCGGTTTTTCCTAGAGCCTTTTTGCTGTCAACCCCGGGTCCAATACCCTTTCCATGTTCGCCATCGACCCCAAAGACCCTACGAAGCTCGTCATGACCGGCCAACCAGCCGCCATCCCAGGCGAGTTCCCCGTCACCGTGGCAGCGTCAATGAAAAACAAACTCGCATGCGTCGGAACCACAGGCGCGAAAGCGGGGATCTCCTGCGCCTCCTTCTCGGCCAAGGGCCTCGGTCCCATGGATGGCCTCCGCGAGTTCGACATCGGACAGACCACACCGCCCGTGGGCCCGACAAACACGGTCTCGCAGGTCTTTTTCTCCAATGACGGGTCGACTCTGTTCTCGACCGTCAAGGGTGACCCGGCGAAGAACAACACCGGCTTCTTGGCTGCGTTTCCGGTTCAAGCCAGCGCGGGCAACAAGTTCGCTGCTCTCGGCCAGCAGGGCGTCCGGTCCTCGCCTGCAGGTACGGCGGTGCTGTTCGGGTCGTCTACCATTCCCGGCTCCAGCAATCTCTTTGTCACAGACGCGTCTTTCGGCGCCGCCGTTCTCAGCGTCGACGGACAGGGTGTCGGGAGTGTCGGAGGCAAGGCTGCTGTCGGAGGGCAGGCCGCAACCTGCTGGGTGGCCGTCAGCCCTGCTACCAACACGGCTTTTGTCACCGACGTCGGGGTAAATAGGCTAGTGGAGATGTCCTTAGTGGATGCGAGTATTCAAAGCGTGACGGACCTTGGCGAGAATGGTGACCCTGGTCTCATTGATCTTCGGGCAGCGGGGGAGTTTGTCTATGCTCTGAGCCCTGGCAATGGTACGACGCAGGCTGCGGTGACGGTTGTGGATGCAGTGAGCAAGAAACAGGTGCAGCATTTCCAGCTTCAGTGTCTGGGGGTTGGCAAGAATGCGCAGGGGATGGCTTTGTTGGAGTAGTGGAGCATAGGCTCGTCTGGAGGGCTTGTTGTATGACTGTTAGGTCATAACGTAGCGCTAGTCGCCTTCACAGCTGTTGCTTATGTTTCGATTCTCAGCTTTGTCTTGGCTGTGATTATATTCCAGACTCGCGCCGAATCGCCCATTGTTTCATCTGCCCACTATCAACTGATGACCTTATCCTGATCAGTAATATCCTCTATCACAGACCCAAACAGACAGTTCATGCCATTCCTTGTCCCTTATTCTCACTTCGTCAGCTAGATGCTAGATCTCAACTGCAACCCACCAGAGAAACTCTACTTCAACCGGACCAAGCAGGCCGAACGGGGGATAGCTCGCATTGGTGTAGTCCTGCCGTTCTCAGGGAGGGCAGCCGCGCTGAAGAGAGTGGGCAACCGGGCCTGACCGCGTCAAAGAGAGTGGAGGAGATTTCGACGCGGAGGTTGCTGGGCCCGGGCTGAAGGAAGGATGTTATGTCCGAGACTGGATCGAGGAAGTCGACTGGTGACAGTATGTGGTGGGAGGGTGACGACGTGGCCTTGCACGAAGGCCGGCGTGGAGGGCTCAAAGGACTCGGTTGTTAGATCCGTCAAGCAGCGTCTCTACTGCTTGCAAATAGGGATGCCGTTTCTTGGAGTCCAGATATGCCCGTCCTTGGGGTCGTCGTCCCCTTGCCGGAACAGGTGCTGTGCACTCGCAGTAACGAAGTTGGTTGGTACCCAAGTGGCTGCAATGGGGTATCATACTTCTGTTCCGTCATCTGAAAGCGTACCATACGTCTTGAAGAGGGATTTTCGAAACCTTTCTTGTTCTATTTCGTCTCTAGATGTTTTCATGGTCACCGTCGCCTTAGTGGGCTCGCGGTATCGAGTTATCATCAAGTCCAGAAAGCTCCAATCATTTGAGTTTTTTTATATGACCAGTGTTTCCATGTCGGCAATCATTTGAGCCATCTCGTTACGTGAGAATTGACCTTCTGGTTACGGTGCACAACTCGGCGACATCCTTCTCTTTTTTCGCCTCGTATGCATCTCGGTTATTGATCTTCAGAGTTCCTTGCTCGCAGTTGAAACGTAGGATGAATTATTTAGCCTCCAGTTCCGCTGTAACTTCGTCGTGTGGTGGTGAATAACGATTCCACAGGTTCCTGGCCTGGAACATAACCGGAAAGTACTCTCTGGGCCTGTACCCCTGGCTCTTCTGAAACCGGTCGATAAAGCCAGGAGTCCGCCAGAGAGCCGCCATCATGGCCGATATTCCACCGAGCAGAGCCCCCCCAAGTATTCGATGAACGAATACGTATGTATGAGACATTCAAGCACTTTCAAGAGTGCGGAGAAGGTTGGATTGCTTAGAACAAACGGGGAACAAGTCAGACGTCTAGGTCTACTGGAAGTGCATGAAGATCGACAAGAAGGAATCGCAGATCTGGGTGATGGCGAAGAGGTGCATGTTATCGGATGAATTCACGCACAGGTAAGATAACAATTCGCGAGGATGGCTAGCTGCGAGCACTGAGAGGCGATGTGCCAGGCATTAAGCGGAGGTGGAAATTAAGCTCGCGCTAGTCGGCCTTGTGGTTCAACCCTCGCGCCACGCCTATAGGGTAGCTCAGCTGCCGAGACGGCTGATCCGTCTCGACGTGTCAAGTCTTTCGAGATCTATTGCACAGTCTGACCCTCCCTATATTCCCTTCTATACGAGGGCTGTGGCAGTGTAAGGACTCACAACCGTTATGTAAGCACGGCACTAACCTGCCAGCCCTGCGTATTTTAGTGGTCGTAGCCTGCTCCAGGCATGAAGCCAGAAATAGCCCTGAGCCTCACTAGCCCTGACCCTAGACTAGGCTCTGGAGTGCACACTGTGTATGCCGGAGTCCTGAATCAGCAACAACAACAAGCGGGCAAATCAGAGCTCGCTCCGTAAAATCGCCGCGGTGGGCAATGCCGCTAGCCATTATGCTAGACTTAGCACTACCTTAGACATAGGGGTTAAGCTCAGCCCGCACATGCCATCGCCGCGGCGTTCAGTATGCCGGCAAGGGGCCCACTCCAGGGCACCCCGCAACCCGTCGATTCAGCAAATGCGAGGAACAAGTGCGAGATCCATGGAAGTGATACAACTTCGCCGCGGACTTTGGCGCTGGGCTGACGAGTAATATAGTCGCAAATGCTGAAGGAATGGTTTCCACTTCGTTAATTGACGCTTGGTAGCAGATCAAGCTCAGCGACGGAGAATATAAAGAGGGTCGCTTTTGCCCTCGACTGCATGTGCCTTTCGATCTCCATCGCGAATCCAGTCCTCAGTCCTGCCAAGAATCACACAGAATCAAGGCTCATAACAGAACCTCATTTGGCCTAAAACAACGGACCGAGCAGCATTTTAGTTGCAGACCATCACTTCCATCGCGATATGGCTCGCCTTGACGACATCCTGGCGTCCCATGTGGCTCAAGGAGCTGACACCGCCGATAGACTTTTGGGCGCGGCGTTTGCAGTCCTCAATAACGATGGAAAGATCATCTACAAAGGCTCGTCTGGCCGTGCTGACATTCCCCTCGATGCTGCCCCTTACGACGCAGATGCACCCACCCTGATCATGTCCCTGACGAAGCTCATCACCGCTACGGCCGTCCTGCAAGTCGTTGAGAGGGGTCTGATTACGCTTGAAGAGGACGTTCGGCCGCTCTTGCCTGATCTGGCCAAGCTGCAGCTACTTAGGGGCTTCAGTGAATCTGGCGAGGCTATTCTGGAGGAGAACAACAAGCCCATCACTCTGCGGTACGTCTCCGCCTGGTTCATTTCCCGCGTGAGAATTACTGACGCAAGTGGCAGCCACCTCTTGACCCACACATCAGGTCTGTGCTACGATTTGATGATTCCCGACGTGATGAAGTGGTCTGCATCCGTCGGCCGGAAGGGGAACAATTTGGCATGGAGCATCGAAGGCTTCTCGACGCCACTAATCTTCCCACCCGGCGAGGGTTGGATGTATGGCTCCAGCATCGACTGGGCCGGCCAAGTACTCGAGAAAGTCACTAAGACGAAGCTCGGCACTTACTTGGACGAGCACATCTTCTCGCCCCTCGGCATGACAAGCACCACCTTCTGGCCGCACGCCCGCGCCGATCTGAAGGATCGCCTCGCTGTGACAACCTTCCGGCCTGTCAACGAGAATGGTGACGGTGAGCCGCTGATCGCAGTCCCAAACCCGGCGCCAGTCGAGCACGAGATTGAGAGCGGTGGCGCAGGCTTGTACAGCACGCTGAGCGACTACACCAAGTTTGTCTCGGCCGTCATGAGGGGTGACCGGATCCTCTTCCAGAAGGACGGGACGCGCGAGCTTCTGTTCGCACCACAGCTGAACGACCAACAGCGGACCTCGATGGAGAAGGTCGTCGACGAACTTCGCAACGCTTTTGCGCCCGACCTTCCGCCCGGAACGCCGATCGACTTTGGATTTGGCGGCATGATAAACACTGCTGACGTGGCGGGACGCAGAAAGAAGGGAAGTATCATGTGGAGCGGATACGCGAATGCGCATTGGTGGATCGATCGTGCGTCGGGAGTGGCGGGCGTGCTGTTTGTGACTGTCCTGCGAGACCCGCCTGGTGACCCGATTGCTATCAAGTTATATAGAGAGTTGGAGGAGGCTGTCTATGCGGATGTAGTGAAGCAGTAAGGTTATCCGTGTTCTTCGCTACTGAGGGCGTACGATGTCGGCTTCGATAAGCAAGAATACACTTGGCGACATCACTCGGAACCCAACGAATGAATCTGCCGAATGCTGTCTAGTATAACATACCGATCGAACCGGATGTTGGGCATATTGCAATGGTTTCACTGAATGTGAACTTCACCTAGGACTCTGAGTCACGCAGACTCTTCTGGCTTTTTGACTATAAAAGGCACTTCGGCATCCCAATACCGATCCAAACCAGAAAGCATCAGCATATTAACCGACCAGCTCTGGGAACAACGCCACGGAACATCCAGCAAGCGTATCTTCCCGAATCGAAGATGTTCGTCGCCAACTCCCAACGCCGCTTCCGCTCCGAAAGCCTGTCTAGTCCAAGCATGACTCCCGACAGCACAAGGCTCAAGCCTTTGCCTGCTCCTCCACCAAACAACCCTGCCGGAGATACTCTCATATTTGCCCCCATTGCAGGCGTAGATGATATCGCCTCTGGTGCGTCGAGTTCTAAGCCCAGGCCGAAGCCGAAGGCAGTTCTGCCTCCCATCCCTGAGCGTCACCCGATCCACCAGGCGAGCACAAAGGAACCCACCAAGACTGAGGAGCCCGAGCCCGAGCCAGGACCATGCCCCTGGTCCGCTACTCCAAGGTGCAAGTCACCGAAGAAGCCCTCGCCCCATGGTCCACTTCCAGGCCCAAAGCCGAAGCCGATCAAGTCGCCTGGTGCTCCGGGTGGAGACGGAAAGAGTTATTACTCATGGGGTGGTTTGGAAGAGGTGGCAAGCAATAGGCCCGGGCTCTTCCGCGGGGAGAATGACACAGGCATCTTGACTGTTGGTCCGTCCAACCATATATGGCGGCCGAGACCGGATCCTACGGGACCTCCACCCGTGAGAGACACAGCAACTCGCCCTCACTTGTGCTATGACGAGCAAGGAGAGTACTGGATAGTACCAGGACGTCCGGATGCCAACGATCATTCGTTCTATTTCCGCCCACCGCGTCCAGACCCAATTCCATATCCGACTGCTCCGTACCCCTGAGCTCCCAACGAACCTCAGCCACATGGAGCTGAAACTTGCTTTTCTCTGGGAGATGTCACATACAAGTGGAATGTACCGCCTTGATATAATTGCCGGTCCGTGGTAGCCCATCTGTTTCCCATTCTGAGCTACCTTCTCCACTCCCTGAGCCGCCAACTCGCCTGAGCCGCCGAGGAAGCCGTACTGACGGCTTCCATACATGAACAAGGAATCATGGCAGCTGCAGCTTAGAGCTGAAATTCTGAACGATTTGTTCTCTTTTCGAGGGCTGCGAGGAGACTTCCTGGGTCAGCAGATAGGAAACGTCAGACATCTAGTCGTGGAAAGCGTGAGAGACGCAGTATTCATTATCATCGGCTGCTCAGGTAGTCTGTAGCAGCATTGATATCAATACGTTGCTGCTACTTTGAATAGCAGTCAAAGTCAGGTACATACAACACATGTCTGCTCTTACGTTGACGAGTCAAAACTTGATAATATCCCCGTGCCATACAAGCCAAAAACCCCGGCCTCGCAGGCCTTTTCTCTGTCCTGGTATCCGCAGACCAGCTTTATGCCCGAATACTGTGAGATAACCCTTCCCCAGCCTCGACAGGAACGCCAGCAGGCTGCTGGCTCTCAAGCCAACGTGTCCCCGCCAGAGTCTTCGGAGGACTGCTGCTCGTCAAGCTCACCAATCTCAATCGCTCGGGCAAGCGCATCCTTCTCGGAAGGACTCCGCGGCTCCGGGGTATCCTCCTCCGCCAATTGACGATGGTCATCAATTGTCATCCGGCTCCTCCGGACACTTCTAGATAGCATATCCACATCAGGCTCCCCCTCACGTTCTCCACGCCCGACAACAACTTGACTCTTGTACAGCACGTCGGCCTCCCCAGCATAGCCACTATGGGTTGTGCCACTCTGATACAGCGTCGGCGTAATGACGAGCACCACCGTCGAGCCCGCGTCGTGGTAGTGGGCCACCTTCATCTTATCCCCGTCGAACGACTCGCTCTTGCAGGCTGAAGGCAGCTTGACTGTAAAATCAGCCATCGACCGCCTGAGCAGAGCGTCCATCTTCCCCGCAGCGATCACGACACGCCAGAGATCGTGCTTCAGAGGCAGGGTCATCAGGCAGCGTCGATCAATCCCGGCGGCCTCAAATCCTAGGATGGTATAGAAGACGTCGAACATTCCATTTGCCAGGCTCTCCATCCGCTCCGTCTTGGTACCCAGCTCTCCGCGGTTCAAGAGATCGTTCGCCATCCTCGAGCGCTCGGCATGGAGGACTTCTAGGTAATCCACGTCTTTTGCCGTCGCTGCTCCGAAGCTACCCGTCAGCACCTGGAATTCGGATAAAACATGGGCGGACAACATTGGAGCGTTTTCTGCATACCTCTCCGCTTATCCAGCAGTCTCGTCTTGGCCGCTCCCTTCGGGCCGGCCCAGAAAGTGGAATTCCGACTGAAGATGCGGGACTGGAGGAAACGCCAGATCCAGCCCTGCAAGAGGAAGCTGCGGGTCTGCTCGCGCGCGAGGAGGGGGTCGGCGATGCGGGTGATGTTGGCGAAGAGGCGGCGGGACTCGGCGCGGTCTATGTGCTTGTTGTCCATGAGATGTGTCTTGACTACTTTCGCGATCCGGGTCTGGAGCTTGTGCCACTGGGAGCGGATCATTCTTGGCGGCATGCGGTGCATGTGGGACTCCAGGCCTTTATCGCGAGTGGTGTTGGAGTCGCGGTCGGCAACTAGTTGGGCTTCGAGTGTCGCAATGTGGTTACGTCCTTTCTCGTTGTCGTTGCGTAGTTTCCGATTTTCGTCTTCTAGGTCGCCGATCCGGTTAGTCAATTGGTAAATTCGGTGTTGCAAGTCCTCGCGGAGGGAGTACTCGGAGTCCCGGGGGGGCGACGGCGCTGAGGTCGATGCGCGCGAGACGCTGTCTCTCTCGGAGGCATGGGACGTCCTGCGGATCTTGTTCGGAAGCCGGGATGGGCCATTTTCACCATGGCTTCCGTCGACACGGTCAGTGATCTCCCGCTTGCCTGGAGTGGTGGACATGGTTGCTCTTGGTTAAGGGGCTGGTAAGTCGAAATATAGTCTCCGGATAGTCGGGGCCGCAGGCTGGTGTCGATGAAGCTGCAAATTAAATAAGAGAAGCTTGACGGTCACAAGATGAAGAGGCCCTTGGTGGCTGGTTGTATGTTATGACATGAGGCGTGCGCTGATGTGTTCAGACGGGCATGATAGTAGTTCTCGGAGATCGGACTGACATGGGATCTTAGGAGCCGGCGCACTCTGTGACATGCCTGCTGCGTACGTCCGGATCATGCGTATCGACATGACTAAGATGATCTCTGGTAGCAAACCCTAAATATTATGAGAGATATACAGTGGGAGGTTAGGAGAGTGGTAAAGAGATCGTTCTAAGACCCCCACGCACCACGGTCATGGTTGGGTAATAGGGGTCGATGCGACGGCCCCAGTGTCATGTGTGTAGCTTACTGGTAGCATTTAGTAACAGTTGCTTCTATGGTACGCATTTTCTGCTATCGTATTTTTTTACTCAGTACCCGCGAGCGTATGACACAGGAATTGTGGTTCAGGTGCTGGTGACGGTTTAGCCAAGGACGCCGCTGTGATAATGACATAATATTGTACAGCTGTCAGCCAGTACGTTCCACTGCTTCAGTCTTCTTTGCGGAAAGTCTAATCGTGATGGTGTGCCCCTGCGAGAGTCTACATATGTTGAGCTGGTATCCCGATGACTCAGGTTAGAGGACGGGGGAGTCACAAATTGGAGCTATCTTCCCAACATGAAGCTCGACGTCGCCGTCAGCTGAGAGCCGCTCTGCTGGTTCCTCGGTAAGTGCGAACCGTCGGTGCCATTCACGCTTGCTGACGAAGTAGCCGTATTTCTCTCGCTGTCGGCATCAAGCGCCGGCGGGTTGAGTTTGGGTCAAGAAAGAGAACAGTTTTTACTTGAATAGCTACCTTATATCTGTAGAGGCTTTCCCCTATAAACTCTCGGTCTCAGTCAATACCAGTGAGATTGCCGCTCCGATGTGCTTCTGCAAACGCGAATATCGAGTCGTAGTCCCGACATTCGTGAGCAACGCCCCAACCGTCCACCCCCCGCACGACCTCGCCATCCACGACTCTCGCTTTTTCGAGCGTCGTATCGGCGTTACACATGATTGCTTGACGGATGTAATCGAAGCAGTGATAGATATGATAGTCCGCCACTTGCTGGTCCCCGAGGGCGAAAGTTAGGTACTCCTTATCGTTTTCGCCATTGTACCAGTCTTGTAGGCGTGACATCTTGGCCTTCATTGCCGCCTGAGGAGAACATAATCAGCAACCTGCCCTTTTGTCCGGTGTACCTGACCTATTGGCGGGTTGTACTTACCAGACAATGTAGCTGATGGTACAGGGATATAGTGTACTCTTCAGCTCCGGGAGCGGCCCGGTCCTCCAGTGGAAATCCACCCGAAAGCTCCCATGGTGCTGGGTTCTCAACACGAATATGCCCTTTCCCAGCTGCAGAAAGTTGGATCAGCCAAGAGGACCTGATGTAACATTCGGTATCCCCAGCCACGGAATGTAGCAGGATAGTTTCGTTCAGCTCGCATACTTGGGATCAGTTTATTCCATGCGCTTTCGAGTCCGTCTGGTCCAAATGGATCGTCATCGTAGCCCTTGTCGGCGTTGAAAATAATAATCTTTTTGGGGACTGAACTCGCACTTTAGCAAATTGTTCTCCTTCTTAGGATTTTAACAGTGGAATTATCACTTTTACCAAGCATTTCCTGAGACGGGAGAAGGTGTTTGTCCAAGACCTGCTTTGAAGAAAGAAGCCATATCACCAAGGCCTCGAAGACACACACCACCAGCAGAATATACGGCAGGAAGCAGTATATTGGTGACCAGAATCTCGTTCTCCAACGCCCTGACTTGCTGTTGCCGCCAACGAACCCCTTCCTTATTGATCTATCTTCGTCATGGAGAAACGAAGCAGACTCGGCGTCTGTGAATTCGTGGCGGATGTCCGACATGGCTAGTACATCAGTCAAAGAAAAGTTCGTCGAGAAGCAACGAGCGTGGGCAAGGAAACCCAAAAACTTCACGGGATAAATGCCAAGTGTCCTGCGGTGTTGCGCTATATTTATTGATCCGAGAGTTTGCCACTCAGTCCGGTTAAATTCCGTTCTCAACGCGTGACAGGTTGTTCTCCCGTAGATTGCATTGCGTCCGACTGGTCACGTGAAGCTACGCATAACAATGCCCGAGTATACTTCGCTACGGTCGAGATGCGGCAGTGGGAGAGACGTTGAGATTTTCGTGTCTAGGTAACTCGAGACCATGGGTCAACATACCCAGATTCAGCTTGTTAGTCTCTGCCCAAGACCTGTAGAAATGCTGCCATCTCTGCTCTACGTTCAGGCTGCAACCCGGAAAGTGAATTGCTTCTCCACAACTTGCATGTACCGGTCTTTCTCATACTGGCCTTTGCGCATCTGTCTGTTGGTTGCAGAGAAGCATATTTCTTACTCGGCGGTGAGTTGTGTGTAGCCTACCGGACCGCACACTCATACACACCAAAACACCGCAGACTTGGCCGTTAATCAGCAGACTGAAGCCTGATTTGGTTCCGATCCCTACTTTTCAGCACATACAAAGTACTGTAAGTCGATTGAGTGAGGAGTTGCTTGTAAGCTGTGAATGAGTTACACATTACGCTATGGATAAGAAGGCGAACACATATGCTTATTACCGTTCTGTATCAGACATACATGCGATTTACTTGAAAAGAGGCACCTTGAAATGGACGTTAGATCCGGATTTTCCGATTTCGGTCAGTTATGTTGCTCAAGTGAGCTCCCGATGCTCAGTCGTAACTCAGGTCAAAGAAGCAGGTGGTTCAGGTCCAATGACGGAAGTAGGACTTGGAGGGGTTCGTTTCCATCAGCGACTATTGTTGTGGTTACAACATCCGGCTCCAATCACTGCATGGTTCGATTCCTCGAGATGATTCATGTAGCCTACCACGTCACTAATGGTCGCTTGACCCTATCACGTAATGAAGAGAGCTGGTCATTAACCTCGAGATGACTCTGTTGAGACTCACGCACCCTCTACTGAGCAACGAGGTTTCATATTTCCACAACTGAATATGGTACAACCTTCCCCATCTTCGCGCAGATGGAGCTTTTTGGCCCTAGAATGGCATAGGACTACCATGATTCAGTTTGCGGGTTCATACAACTGGGCGTTGCCACGACTCTGGGCAAATATAAAAGGCATTGATCTATTGCTCTTCCAGAGGAGTTGACCTGAACCAAACCATCAGATTCTTGCGCTCAGTTTATGTGATCTCATAAAGCATCTTATTTCTAAGACACACTGAAGTTTCCAGTGCTACCTCGATATCCGGAATAACCAGCCATATCATGAGTTCTCAACCCTCCCAGCAGGCACCTGGTGGAATACCATCAACAAGAGAGCCATGCCTTCAGAACTTTCACATCCTGACCTGGGATGGCGAGCCTGACCAGCCACCCGAGCTCCTTCACCCGACACATCTCAACTTTTCTATCGTGACAGCTGCTGTTCACTACGCGCTCTGCATTATGGACAGGGACGAACCACGCCGGGCCATCAAGAAACTCGGGATCGATCTCGGTAATAACTGGGTCGAGAACGGTTCATTGCCGGCGTCGACGTCGAGACTATCAGCTCAGGACATGGAGGTCTTGGTAGAGTATTTCTTGCGCAAGCTACGGAGTTCATTTTTCAGCGTTGTGATCGCGAAAATAGACGCGGGGGCAATGGTGGTTTTCGAGGACCGATTTCGCACAGCCTGGGAATATCCCGGGGCAGAAAAGCTTGATGGCGTCGAATTTGAGCCCAAAGATATCGCCGTAATGTACATCGATGCACAGGTACGGCCCCCTTTGACTTCTAAACCACATCCCCGCCTCTTAGGATACTTCTACGATCAACTGACAGTCTCCGCGCTCAGGTCTTGGCGACATTTGCTAGAGCACACCAAGAGATATGCAATGAGGGCGCACATCGGCAGAATGCGCTTCGCGAGTTCAAGTCCGTATTATTTCATTTGAGCATGGGCGTTTGCCATGAAATATCTCATACCTTCTCGAGTTTCCTGTCTATGACGCATGGAAGTCAGCACAGGCTTCGGGAGCCCTCCAAGACTTTCTATTCCGCATATTCGGGACTGCGGCCCAACGAGGATTGTCCTAAGATCCCATTTCCAGAGAATAGAGGGGAGGTTGGCAAGGCCTTCGAGTATTTGTCTTGGGGTGGCGTCTCGAAAGTGAGCCCGGTCGACGGTGCCGACGACGACGAGAACGCCAAAATTGACGCCGCGTTCCTTGGCGCCCTCCACATAATACGGACCAATGTTGATGGCGATTACAAACGCCGTGTCCTCCCTGGCGAGCTGGCAGAATGCTTTTTCAAGGCGCCAGAAGGTCAGTGGCTTACATACCGGTCATTCAAGGCTGGACCCGTGTTGACTGCGAGCATTACCAGACATTTTACTAACCAACTTCCTCTTCATGACAGATTTTCAGATCACAGAGCTGCAGGGGCCCCTGACATACCTGCTTGATGGAGATCGTGAGGCGGACGACTCGGATGAACCGGCAGAGGACAAGGGGGACGACACAACAGATGAACCCGCAGACGACAAGACGGTCGGCGCAGATAAATCGGCAGACGACGCGGAGGTTGAGGCTATCAAACTTGACACCGCCGCGTATAATATGAACAAGCGCTTCAAGGATGTAATCCGGAACATACCCACATGGACGATCCGAGATGCAGAGGCTATCTATGCCTTTTGCAACGATCCACGCAAGCT
>Ga0209127_100138_pt1 | contig 27996 bp, 29 predicted proteins | sample LakSupMetagenome_FD_187469 | JGI IMG/M metagenome (GOLD analysis project Ga0209127, IMG submission 187469) | Freshwater microbial communities from Lake Superior, Canada - Sta WM archaea (SPAdes) (version 2) | ecosystem: Environmental > Aquatic > Freshwater > Lake | place: Lake Superior, Canada... | reverse complement strand
CTATCTAGCAGTCGGAGTGGCTTGTCTTAGCGATATCTGAGCAATAATGCTCCCAAATCCTCTCTTTGTTCGAAGACCTTCCCAAAATCGAGTCTTATATCTCGTTGGGCTGTTTGTACATGCATACATCCATCCCACCACATCCGAATTTACAGGCCAACCGAAGCCTTCCCAGCACCTTCGAGGCTTGACCGATAACTGCCTTTGCGAGCCACACCTAGCGGCGTTGCCAACAACGTGCAACCCTTCTGTGAGTTACGGATAACCGTTCAAGATCTCGTGGCACCTCCCGTCGCTTGGCATAGAGGGGGTTGCATCAAGGTATTCTGTCTCGAGATCTATGTCTAGACTTGGGGTAGGCTTATTACCTACAGTATCTTTCTAGGAGACTATGTCTAGAATGCTAGACTTAGCCTAGATGGTGGCACACTTAAGCCCAGCAGTATATCCACGCAGGGCCCTGAGCAGCTTATTATGACTTACTCGCGAGGCAATCATAATCATCAATGTTCACCCTGGCGACCCCTGGATCAATCGGTACCTAGGGCACAGAGTTTGCTACTGCGCCACTTGCTTTCTCCCGTCGTCTGAGCTTGTCGACCCAATTCCGACTGAAGCCGAGACGTTAGATGCAAGGAGCAACTCAATCTACCTTCACATCACACTTTCGAGCAGCCTCACAAACGCCGGCCCCCCGGCGAGCCTGCGCCTCAAGGGGAAATTCTTCGTCCAACGAGAACGCAAGGGAGGGGCACAAAAGGAGGTGACAGGGGGGCCTACCTTAACAACCGGCAGTCTGGCCCTCCATGCTCCTTTACCGCTTGGATGGCGTCTAAAGCTTGGAGAGACCGGGGCCCTCTCCCATTCGTCGATGCATCCATGCGCTTTCCCATCCGAACCAAAGACCACGACGCAGCCAAGTCTTCGGTTGGTCGGTGTAGACTTTGCCTACTCTTCTGGCCCATGCGGCTCGCCAGTTGCGTCAACAGCGGGGTTAACTAACTCCTTGCTTATTGGCGATGGGACACGACGCATCGACAAGATCGAACAGTACGAGTAGTAGTGTAGAGAAAACCACTCTACACTAGCGAGTCCCGAGTCGGCACAGTAGCTGATCGGTAACGTCAAGACCCCGTACGAATGCTACCCAACATTTCAGGGTCCCCTTGGCTAGATCGCGATCGCCTTTTGCGAGACCATCCGTCTGATCAGGAAAGGAGTTGTTGGCTATCAGGGCTATGGAGTCATATTTCCCCAGAGATCCCCCTTTTACCGTAGATCTACTTTCGTAACCTCCTCCACAATGACATGACCGCACAGTACTCAGAACCCGGGCATCGGCGACGTGTCCGACGTGCTGCACAAACAGGAAGCACAAGACCTTCGCAGCTAACCTCCGATAGATGGCATAATCGTGTATGCTGCACCCCGTCTCTCCCGTCTCTCACCATCGATTGGCTGCTTTTTCCCACGGCTGCCTTGGTTGGACTGGAGAGAAGTTACGCCCAGCAGGTATGCTTGTCATGGCATATGCAGCAAATGGGCCAGCTTCGCCCAGCCAAAAGGCAGCCGGTCGCATGGCGCCAGCTATATGTACCTTGATCCTCGCAACGAGCAATGGGGTGCTTTTTGATCCACGAGCTTGCCGGTTCTGCCTGCTTTGCACTGACTAAGGCCACGAGCCCGGATTCGCCGGAGGCCGCTCCGGTTTCCTGGCGTGATCGTTGCGTGGATAAGTAGCCGAGGTCTTCAGATGGACTACCGGGTCAAACGCTCAGCAATATGTAGCAGAATTCCTTGAGATATCTTTTCACAATACTGCTTGGTTGAATTCGTTGGTCCGTTTCTGATATTCATGTCTTCCATCCACAATGTACGTAGCGACCTCATCGGTGAATGCACACCCATCACCATGCCATTGCAATATAGGGGGGGCGGCGTTCAACTTCAGTTGGGAAAGTTCCTGATAGTATCAAGTATCAACCTAATCCTCTAAACGCCATCTTGTTCTTTCCCGAAACATCGATTAGAAGAGGGGGTTTACTATCACGCGCATCAAAACCGAAGAGAATAAAAAGAAGGATATCAAAGTCCCGGAACCACCAGCAAGCAATGACGGACCATGTATATCCTCCAGAGGCCATGCAGCAATACTCCAGCCTCCATCCCACAAGACGGCATGAACCCGCCAACGGTAGCCGCAACCAAAGAAGAAATCTACCACACAAAAGGACATAACACATACCCCCTTGACACCTGACCTGCAATGAAGACGTCTCAAGCGCTCAAAAGAATCGAAGTCCTCTTTTCCCATGACCCTCGAGCAACCCCCTCAGGCCATCCATTCCCTTGAGGAACCCCCTCAAATCACCCATTCCCTTCAACAGGCTTTCCGACCATCCAGTCTAAGCAAATCACCTCCTCCGAGCACTACTCCTAACCCCCTTCCTCCCACCACCCACCAACCCCCTCCCCCTCCTGCTCCTCCCCGCCCCGGCCCCGGGATTCGCGACAGGGCTGGCAGTGATACTATGATCATTAACATCGATCCCCAGATCCTTGAGCGTCTCCTCGTCCATCTCGCTCAGCTCCTCCTCGCTAACCAAGGGAAGCCTCCCCGGCGTCTCCCCCTCTCCTTCTTCCTCCTCATCCTCCCCCTCCTCCCCGTCCTCTTCCTGCGTCTTCCTCCGCACCTCCTCCACGACCGTCGTGCCCCTCACCTCCAGGTACTCCTCGCCCGCCGCCGCCCCGGGCGTGAGGTACCAAGGCAGCCCGCCCTGGCTGAGGACGTCGCCGCCCGGCTCCTTGGCGGGCGCGAGGTTGTCGTTGTTCCCCAGGCTGCCGTTGGACTGCGGGGGGGTCAGGGGGCCCGAGGAGGTGGTGGCGGTGGCCGCCGGGTGGGTCGGTTGGGGGTAGCCGTCTACCGAGGGCGGCGGGGAGCCCGTGGCTTGCGGGATGCCGTTGGGGAGTTTGGCGGGGTGGGAGGGGGAGGACCGGTCGTCTGCCGGGACGGGTTGGGTTGAGTCGGGCGGGGTGTGGGACGAGGTAGTGCCCGTCTCTTCGGGTTGTTCGGTGGGCGGCTTTGAGCGGAGGACCTCGATGCTGGGCTCTGCTTCTGCTAGGTCCCGGTCCACGTCCATGGCGTCCCCGCTGGTGTCGGCGTTGGGCTCGGTCTTGATGAGGTCCACCGCGTCCATCTCGGCGTCTCCGTTGCGGGTATTGTCCGCTTCGGCCTCTGCTTCGGCTAGTAGTTCGGGCTCTTGCTGTGCCTCGATGGGCACCTGTGCGTGGCGGCGCGCAATAATAGTCTCGCCTTCCTCGGGCGCGTCGGGCATAGGAACGTCCATGTCGTCTTCGGCAGGCTCGTCCTCGTTCGTGTCAGTGACGGCGACGGGCTGCCTCATCTCGAGGCTGGCATCCACCATGCCGTCCAGCTCCTTGAGTAGAGTGTCGACGTCCTTGTTGGTGATGTCGGCCTCTGCTCGCACTGCTGCTTGGAGGAGTTGCTGTATTGATTTTAGGATGCGCTTGCCTAGCCGCTTGCGGTCTCGTGTCTCCGAGTACGTGCTGTGCTTAGTAGGCGACGCATCCAGACCCTCCGCTTGGGATCCACCGGTCTGTATCCGTGACCCGGTGTTGATCCCCACGTTGATGACCTCGCACAGATCGTGGGCAAAGGCAAGCGTGGTGGTATAGAATCGCTCGTCCAGCTTGTCCTGCAGTTTGACGAGGCCTTCCTTGAAGACGTTCTTATCGAGTCTAGAGGCAAGACGTCAGTCAATCATCTAAGCTCGACATGAGGTACCTCCTCCCACTTACAGTAGGGCTTTCTCGATGACTGGTAACAGCATCTTGTAAACAGGGAAGTAGCACGTGTCGATGAAGTCCTGCTCCATCTCTGCCGCTTCCAGTTTGGCCAGCTCGCGCCTGACAACGTCGTCGGACAGGTCCTTGAGCTGCTCCAGGTCCTTGACGAGCATCTCGGCAAACTCGATTCTGCGGGTAAGCCTTGCCTTCCCCGAGGGGCCCATGGCTGCGAAGTTACGCCTAGTAAGCTCCATGGAGGAAAATGTCTCCATCTGCAGCTGGAGCCTCTTGAGGAGGGCAGCACCGCGCCGAGCCTCGCGCTTGAGCGTCCAGTAGCGACATGCTTCCGCGACGAAATCTTTCCGCTTCCCGATGGGGAACCGCTGCAAAGAACTCTCGACCGCGTCAAAGACGGCCTGCGGAATTATAGGCGCGCCAGATGGAAGCTTCCATATCGGCTTCGAGGGTTGGCCCTTTTTCTTGTTGTCGGCCAGGACGGCCGACACCTTGGCGCCGGTCATTTGCGACTCGTCGGGTGGGTGCTCGGTTATAGCGCCGCGGTGGGTAGCAGCCAGCTGGACCGCCGAAGCTTGGCTATCGGCCCAAATGCGCCCCTTCATCGTGCGCTTGTAAAACTTCTTGGCCTGCTTCGTAGCTTGCGCCACGTCGTTCTCTTTCGCATAGTCCGACGGGCAATGCTGGTCGCAGAATGCCTTGAGATGCATGTTGCCGTCGAGGAAAGCCAGGGCCCCTTGGCTGTTCTTCATCTTGAGGTAGAGCCGACCCCGCCTTGCGCAAGTAACATGGAAGGCCTGATAGCAATTCTTGTTACTGCACTGGATGCAGGCGCCCATCCGCTGATTGCAGATGTAGCAATTCAGCCTCCAACGATTCTTGGGCACTTTCTCAACCTCCATGACGGGCTCCATGAAGGTGTGGTTTCCCAGCGATACTTCCGGAATCCACATTGCGCACAAGAGATGCGCCCATTTGGACGAAGTGGTTTGTTTGAACGCTCCGTCCGTATTAGGGCAGAAGATGCATGTCTAACACAACGCGCCCTCGTCAGCAATCGATCAAGGTCAAATGGGGGTAGAGCGGCACAGATTCCACTCACCGGAATACCACGCCCAATAAGCTGGCATTTTCGACAGAGCCACTGTCCTTCCGGAATGAACGGCACACCGTAGCACTCTTGATGGACCGCGAGATCGCAGCCATCACAGAACACAATCGCGTTGGTATTCTCGCAATCCCCGTCGTCGCAGATGGCGCATTTGCTATCCTGCTCTTCGCCTGCCTGCGGCTCTCCATTCACTGCAGCGGCAGAGCTCGATCGTGGACGATGCGTCTGCGGAGGTTTCGGATTGGGCTTCGGTATTCGCTTCTCCAGCGCGTGCCATTCTTTTTCGATCTTGGTGATTGTGATCTCGAAGAGCTCGCGGGTTATGGGTGACATCTCGGTTGCTCGGCGCTGCGCATTCAGCTTTTCCAGCCACATGTCGTCCTGTTCGTCCATGTCGTATTCGACCCTGCCAACCACTCCTGCAGGGTGCTGGACAGCCGGCGCACCTGTCTCCCCGTCGGCCTTCGTGGCCCAACTCGGTTCAAGGTCTTCATCGACATTAGAGTCACTCGCCTTGATCAGGTTGCGTTCGGGTCGGATATAGTTGTCGCTCTCTTGGTAGCCAACGTTCATCATGGACTTGTCGACATATCTCGCCTGGCCAAAGGTCTTGCTCTCGAAGAGGGAGATGCGGTCTGTCTTTCGGTAGGACGGCAGCTTCAGGTCGAGCCGCTCTTTGGGTGTCTGGTTGTGGATCGGCAGAACCTTGGGCGTCCTCGGCGTTAGTGCAGCCTGCGCAGCATAGAATGCCACGGGATCCCGAGGCGGCCTTCCTGGTCGCCGTCTTGGCGGTGTGCTGAACGCAACTCCTTCAAGCGACGGCTTCCCCTGTGGTTTCGGACTGCTAGTGGCATCCGCCCCTGGTGTAGCTCCGTCCTTGGGCTGTTCTCCCACACCGTTGGCCGGCGCATCTGCTCCTTGAGCCGGCTGTTGTGCTTGCGGAACTCCATCTACGTCTTCGGCGTTGAAGACCATGAATGTCGCCTCGATGTCGAGATTCGGGTGGAACTCCTCCCAGCCACGTTCTTCTCGGGGTTTGTAGCCCTCGCTCTGTACTACCGCTGCAGCGACGGCTGCTGCCGAGCTGAGCTGCATCTCTTCTGGTTCTTCTCGATTCACAGCGGTTCGGATCCTCGTGCTCCGCTCTCTAGTCGGCAAGGGTGCGGGCGTGGAAGCTGCTTGGGAGGTGTTGCGCGGACGGGGCGCCGTGGAGGGACCCGTAATGTCGTTGCCATTCTCATCTATGAATCTGCCGCCACCGCCAGGGCCGCCGGGAACGTATCTTCTCCGCTTAGGAGGAGGTTCGGAGTTGGGAGCTGGTGATGCTGCCGCCCTGCTCGACCGTGTCCCGGTCAAGGCTCCACGAGGACGCCCTCTAGGGCGTCCTGTGGCCCGTCGCCTTGGAGTAGACAGTGGTCGGTCCATAGCCGGTCAGCCTGGATGCGCTGAATGTGGGAATTTCGTGAATGCTCGGGTTCGGAACGCGTGATCAGCGCGCTGTGAGGGGGAGGCGACGTGTCTCACGCTGCCGCTGAATGAGGCAGTAGAGCATTGAAAGAAGACATGTATTTCGCTTTGGTAATGGATGTCATAGGTTAGAGGAAGTCGGCGCTGCATATGAGGCCTAAAGAAATGGTTTACGGCAGATGTCGTCGTTGAGGGAGATGGGCAATGCGGGCGAAACCAGACACGCGGTTGACTTGAGGTTGACCTCCCCAATCGGTCTAACCGTAAGTAGTTTAGCGAACGAGTGGAACCGTCGCGCTTGAGCTTCTTCGCTTATGTAATGCGGCCTTCAAATGCGCCAAATGTGGGGTTTGACCCAGATCTCGGCTCTCAATGCCGACCATCAGGGATTCCGGGTTCCCATGGTCGACTGGACGTAATTCGATGCGCATAGATTCACTCAGTCAACAAGAGATGATTGAGCTCAAATGACGCTCATGATTTCTCTCGGCTCCCCCATGCGCTGCAGTTTTAACTATCGGTGGATGGTGGGTTCCAAGTTACCAATTCTCTTGCTTCCTAGAGGCAAGTACACGTCTGTCCTCCGTTCTCCACTTTGCGCCTTGCCTTGACAATTGCATCTCTTTCGAAGCCCGTCGCTACCTCCGCTATAGTTCATAGCACGTGGCCTTCGTCCAGGTGAGATAAGCATCCTTTCTTTCGGTCTGTTGCGAACAGCAAACAAGGAGAGCTGAGAGTGGCTCAAAGAGGAGAATCGGTGGTGAAAGAGGTCGGAGGTGTGCTCCAATCAGATTGCGAGCGCATTGTGAAGAATAAGACCCAAAGGGACCCCCAAACTTACCCCGGACTCACACATGACATCACCCCTCCACGGGTAGCAAGCCGACCAAGGGACTGATTAAGGTAAGGTACGCTTGGCTTTCCGAAGGACTGACACATGGCGTGCTGCCAGTGGCTTTTGACTTAATCCTGGTTCCCCGGCGATGGCCCTTCTTGCTTTGCTACATGTGTAAAGCCCATTTTGGTGTAGGAGTCTGCATGGGATTTTGCAAATGCGATCGTTCCCTTCGGGAGCCCACATGGTTTTGTTACTCACCTTCCATGGTCGACTTCGGAATCCCCGGCTTGGTCCCCTTTGAAGGAAGTTTCTTCTGGTGGTGTTTCTCCGACTCCCACACCAGCTTCTTCGTCTTTTTAAAGACGTGACGTGGTTAACCCCCTGACCTCACCCGGAATAGGGTCCCTGCCAGTACCATGATTACCTTCACCTACACGGGCCATGCCTCCCCATCAGTCTCCATACAGATGACCCTGAATGGGCTTGTCGCATCGCTATTCAGAGGGATGATTTCAAGGCCTACCAGTACAGAGGGAGGGATCTCTATGTGGTAATAGCGTTTTTCCAGAAACGACCCTCTGCAGCACAAGGATCAAGCAAACACTCACCACTTCCCTATGTCGCCCAGATAACTGCTTCCGACACACATCCTCGCACCAGTGTGCAGGATCTGAGCTCTGTTCTTCGCCGCACGAAGGCTAGTATCAAAGCGCTCAATCTGAACTGTTCCTGTTATTGACTGACTGCTTGCCTGCCACTCCCATCGTATTTTACCAAGGTAAAGCTCTCTTACTCGTCCGTGACTGTCTTCTTGCTTGACGAATTACCAGTACTGTCAATGTACCCCGAGGCGATCACGGTCCCCCTTTTTTTTTTTCGTAGTCTAGCAGATGACAACGACTGAACACGCAGTAGAGGACATCGTACTCCTTGGTATTTCTATAGTCGAGTCATGATACATAAGGACGCAGCATCTAATCGAGCAGCCGAGGAGGTTCAGCATGAGGTGTGTATCCTCTTCGCAGCTTTTCTAGATACCGCCAGCTCTCGAGTCCTGGCTGGAGCAGCGACTCCGGACCCCTTTTGCTTGTGCTATGATGGAGCATTTCCACAGCTCATCACAGCCAACAAACCCCACGGTGCCTCTCCTTGCCTCTAAAGGTTTTCCGGCATCCCCACTTCAGGTTGGAACCGCTGTTCGGTAGGCGACCAGTGCGTGATAGTATTGCGAACAGTAAAAAGAAAACCTACAGTAGTGCACCACGCTCATTCTTGTCAAGATTAGGTGTTGTGGAGTTCCAGTAGGTATGCACAGTACATGCCCCAAGACCACCCTTGAACCCCGGTAGCAGATGGCTTCTATGACTGCTCACTGGCAGTCTGTGCACACCCAAGCGATACATATAATCTGCCATTGTGCTGGTCGTGAACTTCCTTACCTTCGATAGCACATCCACTCTGCTGCCAGTGGCTTTTGCCTTCCTCGACACATCATTCCGCGTCCACCGGATACTGTTAGGAAGCGTGGCTGCAGACCGAAACCCGTAATAGGACTGACGGCCATGTGGCGCTGCTTCACATCTGATAGCACGACAGACAGAAAAGGCAAGTCGGGAAGGAATAACTTCACGTATATTGATGGAGGGCTACGAGTCTAGTGATGACCAGACAACAAGACACGAGCATAGCGGGCTTTGACGCATACAAGGCCCTATTGCTTATCCAGACATATACAACAGCACTGAGCAGCCTACGGACCTCAGCTAAAGTAATCCGAAGGCAGCACTTCAGTACGTAGCTGCTTTACTTTACTCCGTACACCATAACAAGCATCTTAACATATCATGGAACACACCACACCATGCATGTCACAGTCAAGAAGCCACAAAGACCAAGACAGAATTCGCAACGACAAAAATCTCGAGCCGTTTCGATTAAACCGCCAGAGACGGCGCGCCGCACACGAGCTTCCGACCTATCTACCTTAGGTATCCAGCCCAGAGAAGAGACCACACAATGCGCATATAGGGAGTCGACACGTTTTTTTCATGCCATCAGAATGCAGAGAAGGCCACTGAGAACTGGAAAAGCAGACGAAAAAGCAAAGCACGAGATGCCACCAACCCCCTCCGATGAACGCCCCCCCTTAGCCGGACCATCATGACATGACAGTTGTTAAAACTCGAATCAAGACCCTCCCTCTCGTGCCGCCAAATTAAAAAAAAAAATGGTGACTAAAGGGGAAACAATAACAATGCCACCGCCTCGTTTCCTGGGTCCTGAAAGTCCTGCCTCCCTCCCCTTGTCTCAAGACACTTCAGCTCTCTGTCTGGCGGAATCTTAGTCCTTCAAAGGCCACGGCTCCGTCTCCGGGGAGCCGTGCAAAAAAGAAGAAGAATTGAATGTAGGAGAAGTCTCTCTAGTCTTCTCTCCTGTCCCTTTCATGCTAACATGGGGGGGTATATTCTGCAAAGCAAGCGAACAAGTGCAAAGCAGCAGAAAACATGTAACGAGCACTGAGGAGATGAGTCGGGACCATGCGTTAAACCGAAGAAGAAATGACCCTGTAACGCCGACACGCTATGCTTCTCGTCAAAGTGGAAATGCCGAAAAAGGTCTGGATGTAACACACCGAATGAAGAATGTTGAAAGGGTTGGGCCGGGGATGGGTGAGATGGCCCCGGTGTATGTTGTTGAAAAGGCGGTGTGGCGAGTTGTGATGGTTAGCCGAGCGTACGGCCGCTGTGGATGGCCTGAACGCCGACAGCATGGGGAGTGCTTGTGTTGGAGTGGTGGGGTGAGTGAGGTGACGGACTGCCGAAGTCGGGCTCGTGGTAGCTAGGTGGCTGTCCGGACTCCCATCCCTCCTCGCTCAGGACCGATAAGTAGCCACTGCCGACTCTGTCACGGAGGGTCTCGATCTTCTGGCGGTAGAGCTCACCGCTCAGATCCCAGTCCTTGGGATCTTTCCAGCCGCTGTCGCTTTCTGGAGAAGTGTAGATGGGTGGCAGTTGGGGTACTACGGAACTGTCGATCCGAGGAACTTCTGGAGAAGATTGGCTTCCAGGAAGAGGGCGTTCGCTAGCGATACGCTTGTCCTGGCCATCCGAAGATTGGGATATGCGGTAATTGTTGTCCTGCGGCTCCTGCACTGCTGGGGAGGCCGAGTCGTCGACAGAAGCACGGGTGATAGGTTGCGCATGCGGGACTGGGATGTCCGTAGTCGCGAGATCCACTATACGGCGCTTCGCTGCGCGCCGGCGCCGCGTCGAGCCTGTATTCACTTCGCTGGACGCCGTCCTCGGTATCGGCCGCTCTTTGCGAAGGACAGCCGGCTCCTTTGCGTCGCCATAGACAATGGCCGGCTTCGAAACATGGACGGCAGGAATCTCGGGCACTGGAGGCTTGACAACAGGCACAGCGGCCGGCTCAGCAACACGTTCCAGGAGATACTTTCTTTCCGAATAGCTCGGGCCAACGTCGTCGATGATGATATCCTCAGTGTACCCTGGAGTCTTTCTGAACAGGTTGAAAATGGTCACGCGGTAATCCTTGTGGCTGCGAGTGAAGGGATTGCCTTCGACCCAGATTTCGCGGATCTCTGGTATACCAGTGAGCCGAGCCAGCTCTATGGGATCGGTTAGGCGGTTATCCCTGAGATCCAGTCGCTCAAGGGGATATAGCCTCTCGACGCCAGCAATCGACTGTAAGCGGTTAGCTCGCAAGTTGAGAGCGGTTATGGCCGGCAGAGGATTGCGCGTCAGAGAGTGGAGAGAGTCGATCATGCAATGCGAAAGGTTGAGAGCTCGCAGAGCAGTCAAGGTGGCAAGGCTGTCCGGAATCTGCGTAAAGAGGTTGCAGGAAAGGTCCAGCGAGTTGAGGGTGTTCGCCAGCGGCGCGAGGCTGTTGGCAGGTATTGAGGTGAGCGAGTTGTCGCTTAGACTCAAATGCTTCAGGAATCGCCATTTCGACGCAGGCAGGATGCCCATCGCCAGGAGGTTTGACGAGCTGCCCCGAGAGTTGTGCCACGAATCAGACAGACTTGAGTGTGAGCTTCCTGAACCCGAGCGCCGCACCTTGTAGGAGCTTCTGACGTTGTGAGAGCCATTCCGCGAACTCGACGGACGGCGCGGTGAGTTGCTTCGAGGTCTCGAGCTCTTCACCGGCGACTTCGGCTCATCACTGTCCGCTCTTCCGATTGACGGTCGGCGGCTGTCCCGGTCCGCTGGACCATCCGAGTCAACGCCGCCTTCGCTGCTCAGTGATCCAACTCGCAGATCTCCAACAGACTTCCGGGGATTTGGAGAACCAGGAGCTGAAGTAGTCTTATGTACTTCGGCGTGGCCCACTCTTGGGCTGCGCTTGGGGCTGGCCGAACCCGGGAACGTCGCTGTGGGCGAGTTCTGCGACTTCGATGTTCGCCTCCGCCTCTTATCCATGTCATCCAAGACAATGTCGATTAACACGTCGGCCGGGTCATCGAGGCAAGCACGGCGGATGGTAAGCGAGCGCAGTTGATCTGCCAGTCTGTCCCAGCCGAAGAACTGACGGAAGTCGAGATCACTGACTTCGAGAGCTTGTACGTTTTTGAACACGTAGAGCGGGACGGCGGAATCGAAGGGGAACTCCTCGTAGCCACGGATGAGGCGAGCGCGCCAGTCGGGCGACAGTTTCAGGCATGGTATCTTCGTAAAGGCGGAGTAGAGATACTTCAGGTCAGCTAAGAGGGCGGCCTTCTGCCTCTCGTTGCGAGCTGCAGAAACGCCAGAGCCGATGCCGAAGCTTGCCCACAACGCCGACATTCCAGACATGACGCTTCTTATACTGGACACAGATCGTATGGAGCCGACATCGGAACTTCGACTCTTTGATCGCTGCGACTGGCCGAGGAAAGAGACATAGTTTGCTGAGGTAGTGCTGTCGTGGAGGTTCTCGAGCCGCACTTTCATGGGCCCTACGGGGATGCCAAGTTCCTCAAACCGGGACAGCAGGTAGAAGAGGTGGTGTGGGGTGAGAGCCAGTTTCGCCGACTTGACCGTGTGGGATGTGAAGCTGAGTGAACCCAGAGACAAGGCTGCGGCAAGGGAGCTGGAAGTTGAGGCTGATGTTGATGGCCGCTCTGGGACTGCCTGAGCTGCAGACAGCGCCACGGAAGAGATGGAGGAGACACTCTGTGAGGAGCCATGTCGGGGGAGGTTCTGTCGCTTGAATTGAAGCGCGTTGGCAAGAGCCTTTTCATGGGTTCGCACAAAAGTCGCAAGTTGCTGATGGAGACGCAAACGTTAGTCAGTTGCTCGTTTCCCATTTCCCGCGTGTAATGCTGCCCATACCTTTATGAACAACTCGCCGTCTTCGGAGTCCATGTTTACGGCAGGGACTGCATGGGTATCTGTATCGAAAAGGAGTGACTGGTCGAAAGACTCAACCCGACAGATGTGACAAGGGTCGAGGACGTGTCGAGTAATCTAGAACCGTGTGCCTGTCGTAGCTCGTTGTCTCGGTTCGATCGCTCTGGTTGACGAAGCTAGTCGGCTCGTACAGCGCCTGCGCCGTAAATGTATATTAGTTGTGTACGTGGTTGAAAAGCAAATAATGCATAGAAGATATCAATCTGAGCGCCTGCAGAATAAGGTCAAGGTAGAATCATCATGAGAAACAGTTCTCTGTACACCGGTAACAGTTACACAAGGGTCGCAAAGAGGCCGCTAGGATCCGGGGGAGGCGGGCGAGTTTTGAAGGAAGACCTGATAAAAGGACAAGGCGGCTTGCAGAACGGGTGATTCGACGGTCATGTCGGTGAGCCAAGGCCAGGTGTTTGTTCTAAGGAAGACCCCAAAGGTGACTCGAAATAGCGTGTCTTTCTCAGCCACCCGGTGGCTTGATGCGCGTCACGGCCTCCTTGTCGGTCGCCTCAGGCCGTTGCTCTCACGCCCCGAGGCCGCAATCATCTTCAAGGCAGCCAGCCCGTTTCAGGGCAGCTGTCGCCGAACTATCATTGTATCGGAGGCGAATGGAGGAGCGATGTCAAAGGATGTTCGAGCTGGACAAGGGATCCAGGCCAGTTGGATCGTCCGCATACATGACTTCCAGACCAGAGGATAAAGGTCACGAGGCGATGGCCATATCGATCATGGGATGTAATGGTCGGGGTTAGGGTCCGGTCGGGAGAGATGAGCCAATATGAGACACGAGGGGTAAGCTCGTCGCCATGGTAGACACGGATTGTCCGTCGACAAGAGGTGTGAATGCGCAAGTCGGTGTTGCACCAGACGGGACACGAGTGCCGACCGGAATGGGAATCGGTATCCCTGGTGCGCTCCGGCCGTGTCTGGGATATCGACGCAACTGCCGCCGGGCTTTCAAGGACGCAGGAAGACACGCGGCGAGATAAAAAGCCACAACCAAGATAGAACACACAATGTCACAAAGGCAAGCAAGTGGGAAATGGAGACAGCGTCTTGACTTACCTCAAAATCCACTGAAGGGTGCAGCAAAAAGAGAAGGGATCCGAGGCAAGAAACCACCAGGAAACCCAAATCTCGCTGACTGCGCCGGCCGCTTGTCGCAGCCTGGAACTTGTCGACGTCGTGCCGGAGCAGGAAAGCACACAGCACAACCCAAGAGAAAAGCTACAACAAGAGGGAAAAGGAGAAAGGATCCCGGCCGTCAACAAAGAATCCCTCCTTCGCGTTTGTTGACGCTGTCGACGACAACTTCTCTCCGAGGTGCTTCACCACGGAAGGGGAGTGAGAAAGAGCAGAAGGGTCTCTCCGCCAGAGATTGGAGGGTTGTGCGGGACGTGCTAGTTTAATAATATTGGCAGACCAGGTGGAGGTCGAGATTGGAGAACGACGCTGCACTATGCTAACTGCATCTGGCAGAATATGGGGTTTCTGTATCGTCCATCAGCAGTGGGGGGTGCTAACCCCGCCATAAATGCTGCGTGTGTTAACTCGACTCGAGTGTTTTGACTCGCAGTGGGACCCTTCGCACTGTACAGCTAGCCATCTTCAAGCGCCCAGCTAAGTTGAAACAAACTTCTTCGCACGTGCAAAGCGACCTGAATCAATCCGACATCGATATGACTCTGGGACTCGACGAGCAACAGTCGACTCGAGTATTACTTCCGTCAAGCTGAGAGATATCAATGACATAGGACATATGAAAACACACAAGTAAAGGTCCTTACTAAACGGTCGAAGTCTCGAATTATTGTTATGATTCCTTTGGCCCAGTCCAATGCTGCCGCCATCGTATCACAAATGATCATCTCATCTTCCGACCAATAATCGCTGCTCAATCGACATGCATCACCAGGCGTGCAGCTACTCGTGCACCTGCATGTCTCAGCGGCAGGACTTGGACTCCTGGACCGCAGCACAGGATACTCAGTCGAAGAGTAGAAAACGGATGAGGGATCATCTTTGAAGGCACGCACGGGCGAGCTTGAGGCTGCGGCGGTGAGCATTTGTTCGAGTCGCAGGCGGCGCTCGATGATGACCTCTATAGCGACCGGGAGTCCAGCCAGCTGACTCGGGTATATGTTACTTCTTTGGACATGGAAATTGTCATTAATTGACACAAGCAACTGAGCATATGATGCGTCTCGAGTGGATGGTGAGAGCAGGCGCACAGTAACCATACTGTACCAGCTCGAGTACCCAGGGTACGTACTTTCCTCAAGGCGCCATGTGATGGTTATCGGAACTGGCGGCCATCAACACAAGCGTACGACTGTCCGACTGCTCCAAATTCCATGGCGCAGAATGCAACACGATGAGCCTTACCACGATACTGCATTCCAAAGCTGAACATCAGCTGGCACAGATGTCCCGCTGACGATGTTCCTGCAGGCGCTCTCATCCCCATGTTTTTTTGTTTACATTCTCGAGAGTTCTGAGTCAATATGGAAACACCCCGCATCGGACGGACGCCAATTCGAAGGTTTTGATTGCCTGTTCGGCCTGTTGTTCATGCGGCTGTCTGTCAATGGCTGTTCCGCCAATTGCGCCTGCATCGCGCCGTACTCGCGTCAGCACTTTAATGACAGCGGCTGGCGGCTCTTCTTCTTGACGACTCGGTCACGTCCATGGCTCCAGAATGCCAACAAGTTTATTGTATGAGCAGAGCGATGTCGCTAGCCCGCCAATGATATCGGACTCAGCGTGTCCCTAACCAGGCAGGCCTGGCATACATCTAACCTGATCACCAGCAATATCGTCAGACATGGATGATCCCTCTCTCGTCCGAAGACTCCATGATTCTTTTCGAAGAGCCCCATCATCGCCAAGAGCATGCCTTGCAGGAGGCTACCCTGCCGTACGAGATCAACTCCACAGTGGCCCGACCGCCAGAAGTCCGTGCTGTCATCCGCTTGTTTTAGCGCGGCAAGACGGAAAATAGCACGCAGCTTGCCTGCCCGCTTGCCCGCTTGCCCGCTTGCTCCGCTGCTGAGGCGATGAGCTTCCAGCATTCCCTCGCCAGAAGCAACATGTCGCTGCATGTCTCAGATATCAGCATTTTGAGGCGTCTCGAGCTGAAACATGGGCTTATCGTAGGCGTATGTTGTATGTGATCCAAATTCTACACCGCCTATCCATCCCAAAGGGGGATAACAAGGGACACGACAGCCAGTCTTGTGCTGGTCATCAACAACTCCAACAAAGTATTGGTGGTGATGCGCCGCCCAGCAGTCGAGCTCCAACGTCAGGCATGTAGAACGGCACCAACGACACGCCGGCCTGTCTGAGGTGACCAGTGCCGAACGCAACTTGATGGCCCGGATTATGCAGCTCGAGTTGTCGAAGATCTCGCGTTCAATCCAGATTGTTAGAGTCGATTCGACACACTTCGAATGACATTTATGTCATACCTCCACTACCACGGAGAGCGAACCGAATCTGATTGGGAATGCCTTCAATGCTGCATTTTCCCATCCCATATTGAGACTAGGCTGCTGCATGTCGATGCGTCTTGATCAAGCTCACTTGATACCTTTCCTGCAAGCACTGGAACAACAACCCCCACATCGCGGGGTCGTGAACTTGTCTTGGATACGACTCGACACACACTCCATTGCTTGCCCTGCTTGAGCAGTACACTGCTTCGACGGCGACCATGATGATGTGTACTCGGCGCCCGGCTTGTTTGAAGGGAGACACCGGTATCCGCGCGAACGAGACTTCAACATCAAGGCATATACCCATGGGGACCGGCGGCGCGGTACTCTCTGACGGGATCATACCGGGTCGACATTTGTGTGCCGCTCCAGATGCCTGCATCATGTACCACAGAGACGATGACATGAAAGGCGATGCGGCCCCTTCCCAGGGCGCGGCATCCCTCGGCGGTCTCACCGCCTCCCCTACATTCTCCGACATACCTCGCGGTTGGACTTCGCCCCTACCACACCATTTCTTCCTTATGTTTGAAGCCGACGTAATCTGCCCTCGCTCAACTTTAGGCCAAGTGCCCCAAGGAATGGACCTACCGAAGGCGGCGCCTACGAGCCCTTCAACGTCCTCGGCGGTTGAGCCTCGAGGTAGAAATTCTGGGTGGGGCATTACGGTATAGCAGTACATCTGGGATATGCATCACAGAGAGCATGCATGGTCAAGCGCAATGCACCTCTCCAAGCGACCAGTCGTTGTTGCGACACTTGACGATCGCCGGCCAATGCCGTAGATCTACACTTTCGTTCGTGAGCGGGTGGTAGCGCTAAGCCAAGGCAGGAAACATGCAACTCCCGACTCGCTCGAAGCTGCTGCTTGCATGGCGACGTGTGATACCGATAAGCAAACCGTTGCATCTTCACCTGCTTCGTCCAGATCTCCGTGGACGGGGATACGTGTAGAAGAAGTCAAGGCTGGCATCGCAGATCTAAGTCTCATACCTGGAACCCCAGAGAAAGTTCAGCCGAATCAGCTGCTCGAACCCACGGGGTCGTCCAATGAGCCAACCTTGACCAAATGCAGGCTCGGCGAGGTACCAAGCAGCTTTGTTCACGACGAGGAATGTTGGCACTCAGCGAGATGGTTGGTAGTCGAGACGCCGCTGCGGGATGCCGACGGAGCACACTCGGCCCGGCGATAGCGAGTCGGTTCGGAGCTTCCTGGATAATCCAGTTGCAACGCCCGCTAACGGCGGCTGTTCCAGAATATGGACCGGGGTCCTATGCAGCAAATTATCCCAGCCACCATCTCCACCGTCGACTCTATGATCCCTTCTCTGGACCTTGGCCACCGGAAGCCATAACCCATATGGGCCAGAAGAACCGGGTGGGATTGTCCAAACCAACCCCCTTGCCAACCTCACTTCTTCGCAAGAGGCGATTTTACCCACAAGCCGACTTGTCGACTCGGAACGTTACACGACCGCCTTGAAGGCCACTGATTCGCCAGTTCCCCCTGGCTCACCGCTCATCTTCCGGTCACGACGAGAAATTCCTGCGCGTCTGGAGACTCCCACCGCATTGCAGTAGCGAATGCGGTGTCGCTGTCGCGCATCAAGTGGTCCATGCTTGTAGCGCTAAGTTGGAAAGGGGCCTCCTTGTGGCCCCGGCCAACCCAGCTAGCATGTCCTAGCACCGTCCCTTCGTGCATGTCGGCTAATCATGGCGCGATAGTGAGGGGCATTTTAGGGGTCCATTCTCGCGGGGCAGAAAGAGTTCGAGACACCGACAACTTGTTGATGTTCGAAAGAGGGCAATGGCGCGAGCGGGACCGGTACGAATAAGCTTCATGGCAGGCCTGGACAGTCATCACCACAGAACAAGGCACCCCTTCGGTCTGTGATCGCTGGGCTGGGCTCGGTGCACGGCCGGGGAGACGGCATCATCTCGGTGCGCGTGTCCTCCCTGGGTTGCTGCAGAGTGCCGCGGTGCCGGATGCGGAGCCGTTGTGTGCTATTACAGCGGCTTGATGCCGTTGAACCATGGTCTACTGCTCTCGCAGCTGCAGTGCATATTCCTCACAGCTAATTCGTGCCTACGGCCATGCTCCACAGTGTCCCTGAGGTTGGTGGAACATACTGAGCGCAAGAGAGCTTCCATGTCCTCCGTCATGTCAGCTTAGGCGGTCAACTGCACGTGTACAAAGTTGTATGCGGATCGCTGGTATCAGGCTATGACGGGGGTCAATGGCAAGACTTAAACTATTTGGCCGAGAACTTCGCTTGCTTTCCATCTCACTACGACACATGGCGTGTATGCCACACGTGAGCCGTGGGGCCTTCGTTGGACTGTTCTGTTTCACGGCGCATCTCGTTCCAAATTTGAATCATCAGACCGGGGATATCCTCAGCTCAGCCGGCTCAGTGTTGAGAAGTGCCGTTTCTTGGCCTCAACTCATTGACCTGCCCTTGGGGCCTTGCTACACAGCCGTGTTGTGCGGCGCGCAACAGACTGTTCACGGTCGTGATTCAGAGTCGGCGATTTTGACAGGAGTCCCGAGTTGGGGTTAAGGGTGCGGCAGGAGGCAAGCCTAGCATCAAGCTTCGGGTAACCGGGACTGCTGTCACTAGTCACGGTGAGCTAAATGTCGCCATAAAGTTGCCAAACCTTTCATGGAAAGTCGCACAATGACCCAGGAGCCACCCACGGCACGTCTCCCTCGGTAGACATCTTGCGGGGGATAGCTGCCTGCCTACCTCTCGTTGCTACTGAACGACAGGTGTAGTCAGAGCGTATGCCTCTGTTGTATTCATCTGGTATTGTGCCGAACTACGATGTCTGCACAGCATAGGTACCGCTGGCCTACTACTCAGAGCCATCATCGCGCCTTCTTATATGCTATGATTGAAACCACTTACAAGTTTTCTCTCTATTTAAGTCAACATGATCACATATACTACTAAAGAGGGGTCGAGTTCGAGACACTGTCTGGTAGGTTCCATACCTTGTACAGTAATCAGTGCCATACGCTCTCTCCTCTGGCACTGGCAGACGTCTAGAACTTCCTTCACACAGTCGCACGTCACAGAATGATAATACAACCCATGTATAGTACATGTATAGTACATATGATACACATCCCCTAACCCCAACTCTACAGCATCTATTTATCATCCGGCCTAGCATGAATAAGCCTATCAAGCGCCTTCCCCTCGTCCAAGAACCATCCCCCCTTGACATCCAGCTTCAGCTCGGCCTTCTTGAGCCTAATCTTAGCGAACCCCTCCCGCGTCAGCGCCCTCGCCATGCCGCTGAAGGCTGCCTTCATCCCGCGCCCAAAGTGCCGGAACGGCGCCGTCATGATGTGGTCCAGCTCGTACTGCCTCGCCTTGGCCTTCCTCTCCTCCTCCGCCCTGGCGCGCAGCAGCCGCTCCCGCGGGCTCAGCTTGTCGAGCCCTGCCGCCGCTTTCCCGCTGGCGGCGTAGACCAGGCTCGCGACCTTGGCGGGCACGTGCACCTCCTCGAGGGCGTACCGCTTCTTCTTGAGGGGCAGGAAGGGGACCCAGCGCCTGGTGGCCACCTCGAGCTGCAGCTGGGCCGGGCCCCCGCTCCCGCTCCCGGCGGGCACGGGCACGGCGCTGATGGCGCGGACGATGCGGCTCGGCCAGCGCATCCAGTAGAAGCCGATGGTGGCCATGAAGCCGCAGATGATGGCGTAGCCGTGCGGCACCCACCAGGCCAGGCCGGGCGGGGTGTTGACGAAGATGGTGTAGTACTGCACGGCCACGTAGCTGATGCAGAAGGCGCCGGCGTTGAAGGCGCTAAAGGTGAACCAGAACTGGTTGGGGGCCTCGTACAGGAGGGTCGGCCCGGGCTTGGAGGCGAGGAGGGCGGCGTAGGCCGGGGAGGGGGGAGGGGCCCGGGTCGTCGTGCTGGGGATGGTCTTCTGGGAGGATTGTTGTGGCGGTTGTGAGAGGGGTGACGGGGGGCGGCTGACGACCTTGACGGAGGCGCGGAGGGAGGGGAGGGTGCTGAAGAGGTGGCGGGATATTGGGATGTGGCCGCGGCAGGCTATCTGCGCTGGTAAGGGTTGGAGGAGGGCGTGGGATAGGGGTCGAGTGGGAAAGGAGAGGACGTGGGCGCACAGGCCCCGGGAGAGGGACGGCATCTGTAAGGATATGAAATCAGCGTTCCACGTCAATGGACAATTATTCTGTAGACTTGGACTCGCTCACCTTTGGCGTACGTGGACAATCGCCCTCCTACTCTGACAGCAACGTACGACGTCGAAGCTCTGAAAAATATCGGAGCTCGGCACAATGCCTTGCGACAAGCTCCCACTATCAACCATGCTCCATCCGATGGTGGGGTACTCCAGCAGCGTGGGGGTTGAGCTTGGTCTTGCCAATTGGCCAGAGAGGCGCTTAAGCTTTCGGCGGAAGGTCCGTGCTTCCACTTCGGATCCCCAACAGTTGACATATTTCTCGCGAACAGCTTCAACGTCACCGCATCCCTAAACACAGGACTGTCAATTGACTTTTGCCGTCCCTCCGCCACCATGGCTTCCCTTGCAACGGCTTCCCGTCTATCTGCGAGGCTGGTCAGGCGGACATTGCCCCGCGATGCCAGCCTGAGAGGTAAGCGATTGAATCCCCCCCTGCGAAAGAAAGTCAGAGGGCGGCCTCGCTGACACATATCCCGAAATTCAGGCTTCCGCACGTCGGCAGCCGCCCTCGCGGCCCAGAACTTCACAATGCCTGCGCTATCCCCGACGATGACCGAGGGCAACATCTCGGCGTGGCGCGTCAAGGAGGGCGACAAGTTCGCCGCCGGCGACGTGCTGCTCGAGATCGAGACGGACAAGGCCACCATGGACGTCGAGGCTCAGGAGGACGGCATCCTGATGAAGATCATGCAGGGCGACGGCGCAAAGCAGGTGCAGGTCGGCAGCCGGATAGCGGTGATTGCCGAGGAGGGGGACGATATCAGCTCCCTCGAGATCCCACCGGAGGAGAACGCCACAAAAGGCCGCGACGAGGCCGCGAAGCCCGCCGAGACGAGCAGCCCCAACCCCGAGACACAGCCGGAATCTCCGGTCCCGGCAACGGCCGAGAAGTCGACCAAGGCCAAGTCGAAGGCGGCCAAGCAGACGCGGCCGCTGCTGCCGTCCGTCTCCCACCTGCTCAAGGAGAACGGCATCGACGAGTCCGCCGTCGCCGACATGACGCCCACCGGGCCGCACAACCGCCTTCTGAAGGGAGACGTCCTGGCATATCTAGGCAAGGTCAAGCCCGAGGTCCCCGCTGCGATATCGGAGCGCTTCAACCACCAGTCCAATCTCGACCTCTCCAACATCAAGGTCAAGGTCTCCGTCGCCGAGCCCAAGGACACCAAGATCCCCGAAAAGACCGAGAAGAGCCAGGAGAAACCAGAGCCGGAAGACGCCGTCGTTGCCCTGCCCGTCTCCCTCGAGGCTGTCATCGGCGTCCAGCAGCGCGTCAGCCAGACCCTCGGCACCTTCCTCCCCCTCTCCACCTTCATCGCGCGGGCCACCGAACTCGCCAACGACGAGCTGCCCCTGCCGGCCGGGTACGCGCCCTCCGCAGACGAGCTCTTCAACCAGGTCCTCGGCCTCGACAAGGTCCACACCTCCTCGCGGGGGCGCTACATGCCGCAGGTATCCGCCCTCCCTCCCGCGTCGCTACTGGCTCCCCGCCCGGCGCCGCGTCAGGCGGATATCATCGATATCCTCGCCGCACCAGCAAGGAAGGCGGCGGCTGCTGCTCCCAAGTCGAGGAGTCAGCTCGCCCCGGGCACCTCTTCCGGGGTCAACGTCTTCAGCCTGACCGTGCCGAAGCCCGAAGAGAAGCGGGCGCGCGTGTTCCTCGAGCGCGTGAAGCTGGTGCTTGAGAATGACCCCGGCAGGCTGGTGCTGTGAGAAGAAAGGGGGCGACCGGAGTGTTGGTTTTGTGCATGTATAGCTGGCGATTACCTTAGACTTGAAATTCCTTGCGTTAAAATCGAGCATGCATTCATTATGAAGCACTGTTATGGAGAGGACGAGTACGATGGACATTGATCAACGAATGTTCCATTGAGAGACGCGAATCTCTAGATTGATAGCGTCGTGGATTCTAGACTTGTATGCTGTTGCCACCCAATGTAGCAAAACCACTGCCAGAATCGTGTACCCACCAAAAAACAGAGAACGAGAAAGCCAACACAAGACCTCCATGAAATCATGCGACCGCCCCTTTAGTATATACATGCCGTCCAGTTGATTCCCGCGCAATACCCAAATGAACACCCGGCCGTCAAACCATCCCAGACCGTGGTATTCACCACCCGAAGACATCCATAAGATAAAAGAACACCAGAATCGGCGCAATCGACCGGTCACACAAAGTTCGAAGGCGAGTACATCGGAACGTTGCAGTTGATCCCCCCCATGCCGCCGTTGCCGTTTTGGCCAGGCGCAGTATTACCCATAGAGAAGGCGGGGAACATCGGATTGGAGGCGAAGCCGTTCGACGACGATGGCACGACCTGCGGCGGCATGCCCGTCGCGCCGCCGGTGCCGGTGCCGCCGCCCATGCCGTTCAGCGACCACTGCCAGAAGCTGTCGAAGTCGATGACGGAGCTGTCGCCCAGCGATTCGGCGGCGGGGTGGTGGTCTAGTGCCGACGTCTGGGTCGAGGTAGGTAGCGGTCGGTAGTAGTCGACGTTCTGCTGCTGCGGGGCAGCCATGGAGGAGGAGGAGGAGGAGGAGAGGGCAATGTTGGTGTTCGGAGGTGTTAGACCAATCACCTGCATCGGGTGGTTGTTGTTGTTGTTGTCGACCATGGAGCAGCCGAGGACGGATGACCGAGACGAGGAGGCGTCGCTCAGCGCGGGCACGGCCATGGAGGCGAGGGAGTTGTGTCGGGACAGGGCGGCGGATAGGTTGGGCTCGCACACCCCCATGGAGGGTGCGTCGTATGCGCTGTTTGACCTGCTTAGGTTATTGTCGTATACGCCCGCTAGGTTGGCCATGGGATCGAACGTGCTGCTCGGCGTCGAGGATATCTTCGGAGCGCTGTTTGCCGATGTAGATTGGCCCTTCTCGGTGACCACGGCCCTGAACTCGGTCAGGATGTAGAGCAGTCGGTTGGCCTGGGGGTCCGTCTCGGCGCAGTAGCTCATTATTGTGATGGCGTGTTCGATGCATGTGTCGTAGTTCTCGACGTTGAATAGCCCGAAGAACTCGTTACTGAGCATGACGAGGCTCGCTGCGAAGAGGAAGTAGCTGTGATGCGGTAAGCTCTGGTGGCCTGACCCGGGGTCAAGGTGTCGACTTACAGCACGAAGGGGTTTCTCTGCGAGAGGTATTCGTCCAAGAACGCTCTGTAAGCGACATGAATGGAATTGTTGGATGCTTCGACGCATGCTCTGGAGAACTTCTCGAGTTTGGATCTGCCATTACGACCAGACGACGCTTCACCCCTCCTGCGGGCGTCTTGGGTCTTGTGGATCATGAATAGAAAGAACGGCCGTGTGAGCAGGACGGTGGTGTGGCTTTGGAAGAGGTTGGCGTGGAGCAGGGCGGTGCCGTGGCCTGCCGTCAAGGGTTTGTGTGCCCTTCTCCAGTTGAGGTCGGGGTGCAGCTGCGCAGACCAGTTCCTGGTCTTTTCCGCAATCTCGTGTGCTAGAGCTGTCGTGACCTTACGTTTCGAGTAGACTCTCTCCAGGATAATGCCGATGGCTTGTGAGCTGCGCACCACGGCGTTCAGACCTTCAACGTGGGCCACCTTGTCGGTGGCATCGTCACCTTCCGGCTCGATAGGTGCCTTGGAAGGGTCTAGCAGGGATTCCGAGCAGTCATGCTCGTTTATCGCCGTTGGGCGCCCGAGTGACGCTGATAGGAAGCGGTCCAGTATGACGAGCGTTTTCCACAGATTTCTCCTTATCTCGCGCTGTGGCTCAGGTATGGCGGGCAGAGATTCTCTTCTGTGCAAGCCAAGCGCGAATGCAGACCTCACACCCATGCCTGCAGGAGTCTCGCATTAGCAGTAGGTTAGAGAGATACAGGGGTGAAATGCAACAGCTAACCATAGTACGCATACGCTGCGTTTCTCTTGGAGATCGCGAGTGTGTATACAGACATGAGGACGAGTGCCTGCACCGACCACAGATCAGCGTCTTCGAATCCGGAGAAAGGATCTCCGAGGAGTTTGGCACTCCTGTAAAACATCTCAGCCCAATCGGTTTTCTTGTCGCTCCGCATGCGCTCGATTATCTTGGCTTCCTCTGTATCGGACGCCGGGTTCGCCAGTACCAAGCCAGTCGCAAAGACGAGATATATGAGACACAAAGTGCAAGTGTCAACGTTGAGTGGATCCGTGTAACAGGACTCGAGGGAATCTAGAAATATCTGCCTGTCAAACACGTCGATGAGACCCATGGTCTATTCTGTGTCAGTGCGATCGGAGAATACCAACGAAGGGCGCAGAAATGCTTACATTGGTGAAGAAAGACTCCGCTAGGACGCGGCCAGTCTGGTGGTCCGGGGGTAGTAAGAGGTGAAGCGGCCGCGTGTCCGGGGCGAGAGAGACGTTCACCTCCATGATCTGATGCCTCGACGGATCGTGCGTGAAGGGCGAGGTTCCGGCGGACTTCTCGACGCAGTTCCGGATGAGCTGAAGATATGACAAGGTTGCCGAGTCGCCGATATAGACTGGCTTGACGTTAGCGACTAAGATTGCGAGGAGTAATCACGGACGACAATCATACGCAGACGTCCTGCCGAGTCCTTCAACATCCTGTTCATCTTGATCACATCCGCTTCTTCATCCGAACCGCTGAAAGTGCTGTGTCGCGACCCACTTTCTGTCTCGTTGTCTAACTTCCGATGCTGGTCATAGACAGACAAGAACGGAAGGGACGGGCGGGAATCCGAGAAACTCGGCCGTTGCACCCTCTGGACTCGATGCAGGGGTGCCTGTATCGCTGGTCTTTGGTCCTCCCATGGCGGCGTTATCTCGCCGGCCGGTTGGGGGCCGCGGGCATGCGGGTCGGAATCGACGTCCATTGCAAATGCGACTTGTTCAGGAAGGGCGGTATGGGATTCCGGGGGTGTAGGATCAGTGTTGCGCCGCCTGTTCCCCGTTTCGGGTAGCTCATGAGGGTAGAACTGCGAAGCGCCATGCGGGCCCGCGTATATGCACGCCAGGCGCCGCTTAACGCATGTGTGGCAGGGCTTCAAGCCGTTGCACTTGAAGCAAGGTCGTCAGCAAATGACAAATATGGAAGATATCTCAGGAGACACGAGGGTATGGTAGAGGCCGAGCAGAGCGCTGTATCAGAAAGCCTGATGGTCTTGCTGACGGCCTAGTCCAATAGGCCTCCCGGAAGCGCTGATAACACACAAAAAACAAGACCAAGTGCGGACAATTGGAGCACAAGCATCAGAGCCAAGAGGAAAACCGAACGTCCGAGTCAACCAGGTCTTGATATGACAGTCCCATATCAGGAAGCGTATGGGAGGCGACGGCGGCTCAAGAGGTGTGACACAGCGCGATATGACCCGAGTGTTCCCCAGGCACTTGACATGTCTTATACGCCACCCGACGCACAATGTCGACAGGGGCCACAAGAAACACGAGGGGCACCAACGCACAAACGACATACTGCAGAGCACCCAAGATAGAGTCGTTGCAGCAAGCTTGCCTGATGGTGCAATGGGAGCACGGTTGAACAGAAACAAATCTCACCTTCTGTTTTCGGCGTTTGCAGGAATCACAGGCCTGAGCTGTGCGTTGACGCTTGTCGTCGGGTACCTTGGGCCTCGTCATGATGGACTGGGAGGAGCGAAACCGTAAGGCCGCCCAGCCATCAGAATGCCCTACCGGCCGAGATTGAGGGCTGGGGACGAGGACGTTAGGTGTCGTAGCAGGCGCTGTGATCCGACGGGACAGCGGATGCTGCACGACACAGAGGCGTCGACAAGACAAGGAACAGGTTGGTTGGATTCAGACGGCAAATGCGTGGCGTACTGAAGGAATCCCTGAGGCGATTCAGTGCTAGGTTGCGCTGTTATTCGTAGTCCCGGCAAAACTCATACACATTGCAAGATGGTACCGAGTTGAGGTTGAGCGCTGAGAACCTGGATACACTGCCAGACGGGTTGTTCTAGGGATCCATCGAGAGGACAATCCAGGAGCCTTGAGGCCGTTGCGTAAGCGGCTAGCAAAGGTCTTGCGTGGAGTAAAACTCGCACGAGGATCCGGCCTGACAGGATGTGTCGGAAGTAAAGAGTCAGAAGCTAGGCACGAGGAGGCCAATGTAAGATAGATCGATGTGGACAGCCCTTTTCGCTAAGTCGTGGGCGCACCCTTGTCGACATGAATAGGGCAAGAGACGCAGACAGCTCCTAGCACCATGCGCAACAACGATACACTTGGTAAAATAAATAACTGGTGGACCGTATGACTGTCGCAAAAAGGAAGCTGAGAAGGTGCTAAGGGAGATATTAGCCCGCCACTGACCAGAGGGACGGCTTTGGGATTCGCGAGGCGATGGGTTGGGCCGCCCTCGGGGGTATTCCGCACACGTGAAGGAGGTAGCCACCGATGACACAGCTCAGAATCTGGGTGCTGCAACAGGGTCGTGGTGCGAGCTTGTTGCTGTGTAACCCGACGACGATGTTGCGAGTTAACAGTGCGCAGAGGGATCGTCGTATTGGTGTTGCTAAGGACGTCGAGGGCCGCGGTGAGGGTGTGCTTAAGGGACATTATCCAGGCAGAGTCCAATGTCCAATACAAACGAGACCGGCAGCCAATCGACCGACAGGGAGAATTGCCCGTCTTCTTCGCTCGAAGGTTCTAACCCCGCTTCTAGACGTCTGCACGAGTTCTCGCGCGAGCAATGAGTGTCCGTCCGTAGGGCGAGGGACGTACTCATCAGCTTGAGCTGTTGATGTGGCGGCGCTAACTGACGATCACGATCCCAGCCATCCCGCCCCCCTGGGAAACCGGTGAGGACAAACTGAGGCTCCGCAGAGCGAGAGAGAGAGGGGGGGCCTCACACGAGAAGGCATCGCTGTCATCATCGACTGTTCGCTCAGTATGGTACCTGGAGCGGTCTCGATGATAAGCTTGTACCTAGCATGGAGGAGTGTCTGAGGTTCGACAAGGTGGTACCTGGGACACTTGTGCCTACAATGAATCCGTATTGGGCTCGTCATCCATCTAGGTCTCCGTCTCGACAACGTCTAATCTCTATCTGGCATTCTGGGCATGTTAAGGTTTTGCGTTACATGAGCAGATGTAAGTGCATCGAGGGGTCCCTCTCATCTGGGATCGACTGCATTGGAAATATCAGGCGGACAATATAGATGAAGCTGAAATGAGATGTTGGGAAGTGTAGCAAAAGATGGCGAGGATGATGCACCCGGCTTGTTTGTCAAATCAGCGATCAGGCATCGGGTAATGCACCTAACCCGCATATGTGCAGCCCATCTGCCAGCTCGTGTTCCAAGAAATGCCGTACCCAGCACCTCTTGTTGGCTGGACAGGCGGAGAGAATCTCTTAAAAGGGTGATAGTTCATGGAAAGTTCATGTCCAGACTTGTGAATTGACAAGGGCGAGTCTCGAGTGGCAGGCCCGCAAGCCACAGGCCACTGCACTAAATTAGTCTATCCGTACCTTAAGTCTAGTCTACCTTGCCTCAGTCTTCACTTGGTACTATTAGGTCTATGCTAGACTTTAGCGCCTTCGAGGGCACGATGCAACAACGTCTAAGTCTAACAGGAACTTCAACCTTTACCAAGCCAACTATCATCTCCCTAACGAGGCAGAATAGGAAAACCAGACATCTGCAACCACGTCCAG
>Ga0209127_100137_pt1 | contig 28032 bp, 27 predicted proteins | sample LakSupMetagenome_FD_187469 | JGI IMG/M metagenome (GOLD analysis project Ga0209127, IMG submission 187469) | Freshwater microbial communities from Lake Superior, Canada - Sta WM archaea (SPAdes) (version 2) | ecosystem: Environmental > Aquatic > Freshwater > Lake | place: Lake Superior, Canada... | reverse complement strand
GAGGATAAGCATGGGAACGCGAGGCAAGATAGGTTGCATAGCATGTTGTTGATTGCTTGCTACCATTGTGGCGACATTAGCAATTGAGCATGCCAGTGTTGTGCTAGAAACAAAACCATCCGACTATCCCCCAATCCGTGTTTCCTATTTCTGATTGATACCGATCCCTTTCAAGTGGCATATCCGGGGCCCTTGTTTCCGTCATCACCTCGTTCCCCAGATGGCGAGCACCATACTCACTCTGTCAGACCCATGCTCCGAGTCATCGGGGTGTAGGGGAGTCTCCCTAAACATGGGAAACACCGGACTCCGCGCGCTTCCGGGCGAGATACACTTTCTGCGACTCGCTCAGAGGCACGAGAGGGCGGTCCCCTCGGACTTCGCGTAACCTCTTGAAGAGTCTCTTGTAGGGCTCGCAGCCAGGACAGCTGAGCCTATGCGGACCCAAACGCAAGTCGGCGGGCTTCAACAACTTCTCTTTGATTGCCTCGATGCTCCAGTACAATCCTTGGACACAGTAGTCATAGGTGGTCGGCTCTGGGATCGGGAAGAGACGCTGCGGTGCCAGGGTTTCCTGCAAGAGCTCCAGTATGGCACTCCTGTGGGTGCCCCTGCCTTGTTCCTGCATATGCCAGATGCAACCAGCATCCATGTATGGAAGAGGGTCATCAAGGAACGATCTCAGATGGTCGATATAGAGCTTCAACACCCGGTTCCTCGTCTGAATGAGTTTGCCTATCCACAGAGCCATATTAGTACCGAAGTCATGGACGCGGTATCTAGGGAGGAAGACATACGCCAGAGATCGGAGACGTCCGTCGTCTGATCCCGAAAGGCAACTCCCGCAATGTCCAAGCTTTCAAAGCTCTCGTCCTCGTCGAAAATGCCATGGACATAATACTGGTCGGGCTGGTGCTCCTTCCACATGATGCGTGTGGCAAAGTCATCGAGTTGACCTCTGAACAGCATCTCGTCACCCAGTAGCCATGCAGCCCATAAGAGTTCTCTGCTCGCGATGCCAAGGCTGTGGAAGCCGACGCGGAACCCAAAGAGCCAGAGTTCAGCAAAAGGCTGTAGAATATGGGTTAGGCAGTACTTGTCCGCAGCTAGCGCAATCGACAACAAGAGATCCACGTCTCGCCATTCACGGTTGGGGCTCCACGGAGGGCCTGATGAAAGGTCCAGGAACTCTTCGTGGTTGGAGATTTGTAGCTGCAGCGGAACGGACCAATGTCTATGGATGATGGTGAACAGCATGTCCAAGCCGTTGAAGTTAGTATCCTCGAGCCGAAACTTCCTTTCGGCAGTGGCAGCGCCATAGAAAGCGCCATAACCGTTCCCAAGGGACACTTCCGGGAGAAGTTGTGCGAAGACGGTTGATGCGTTTCTAAGAGCCTGTAAGGAGACGATGCACGGTATCCGTTTCGGGCCTACTTCGAGCAGTATATCGTCGTGGCACCCTTCGGAGTACCTCCAGACTCTCTGGGATCCTGGCTCGGGAGCAGCCGACGACATCGACGACGACATTGCCGTTTGTGAATGGTTCGATTGAGATGTTCGATAACAGATGCCGTGACACAGTGGGGATGAAAATCGATGGGACTCGGGCTGAATTGGGATACCGAAGCAAGATGATGAAGTTGGGTGCGAAAGCTGACAATGCCGGGATATGAAAGAGTGAAGTGGAAGAGGATGAAGACTTGTCCAAAGCGGACTCGGAAAAACAACTGCACCTTGAACCAGGTCATCCGCGCCTCCCTGTTCATCCTCCCATCTTCCGACAGCTGCATTGGAACCCAATGGAAGGCAGCTCCGGGTGTGAGCGGGCTCTTGACAAGGCGGTACAGCTAGGTCGACTCTTCCCTCAAGTTTACATCCGATAGACCAGGACCGACCTTCCATGTCCGCTTCCCCTGACCAGCACCTCCCCGACGCCGTCAACAAGCACGGTCGTCCCTTCCTCCTCTGCGGGCCGTGCATCCGGCCAGTCCCTCCACACCTCGACCTCCCACTCCTCCGTTCCCAGCTTCCTGCCCACCATCGCCACGACCCTCACAGCCTGCTCCATCCCTCCCACTTCGAATAGCATCACCCGCGGCTTGACTGCCGCCCCAATATCCAGCAACCGGGCATAGAACACGTCCTCCTGCGCCACGCCCGAGTCCGGACGCGGCCGAGGCACCTGCGCGAGCTTGGGCTCGTAGTTCCGGACTGACCGGGAACAGTCGGTTGCGAAGCCGCGGGGAGAGATGTACGGCGGGTTTGAGATGATCACATCGCAGTGGCCACCGGCCGAGACGGGAGACGACCAGTGGGGAGAGAATATGTCGGATTGCCTGAAAGTGACGGACTGCGAGGGGGACGGGGAGGGCACGAGACCGAGGGCTACGTTGTGCTTCAGGTTGGCTTTGGAGAGGGATACTGCGAGAGGTGAGATGTCCACGCCGGTCACGGCCAACCGAGGCGATGAGGAACAGAGGCTGGAGTACAGAAGGAGGGCGATGCAGCCTGTTCCTGTGCAGAAATCCAGGACGCGAAGTGGTTGATGCCGGGGGATGAAGTGCCCGGATACAAGGAGTCGAGAGAGGTGCGTGGTGTAGGCTTCCGGCTCGGGTCTGAAGGGGTGTTAGTATGAGCGAGCAGAAGCGAGGCAAGATTTGTTCGGGGGAGTAACCTACCTTGGTATCAGAACGCCCGGTCGGCATTTGATCTCCAGATCGCCGAAGGGCTGCGTGCCCAGCACATACTGCAGAGGGACTCCCTTTCCACGCTCTCTACAGAGACGGCGCAGTCTCACATCATCGGCCTGGCTGCCGGATGGGGACCTCGACGTGGATTGGACATGCTCACGGATCCAACGCAGTTCGGCCAGAGCAGACGCTATGTTTCTGCACACCGGCAGCAGCGTCGCTGCCAGCGGAGAGATGCTATGAGCCTTCCATATCAGCGACGGTGGAAGCCTCGGCATCGACGAGGTCTAGTCTAGAGCGAGCAAAGATTCTCGATCGCGACAAAGGTTAGATTGAGACGAAACTCGGAGATTTCGACAAGCTCCGAGATAAGATGTGGGCTATCGCTCTATCCGCTATATACATCTATACAGAAATAGACACTGCGGACTCATTTCCGTTGTTAAGGTTTCAGAGCTCGCTCTGGTTGACGTATCCGATATTCACCTTCAGAGCCATCGTCTGATTTGATACCCTTGATTCCTATCGTAAGCACGAGGTACTCTGATAGCCTAGCGCCTTGACGCAGCCCAAAAGCCAAAAAAAAAAAGAAAAAAAGGAAAGTATCGGGCTATCAATTCGTACGGAACAGTCCCGCGCAATGTCGAAAGGTCGGGCAGTCGAATGAGGTTGAACCGTCTGAACTGCTATTTGATCCGATCTCTCAAACGCTCCTGTACCTCGGACACCGCAAAGCCGTACCAACGACGGCCCCCTCCCGGAGCTGGACTACGATCACGAGGCCTATAGCCTGTCGTTCGCGTGGAAGCCGATGCTGGACATGTGGTTTGGGGAGTCGGTCCTTGTCGAGGGATGGATGGACAGACACGCTGAAGGAGAAAGGAGCAGGCTGCCCTACCCAGGCATAACTGAGCTTGATTATCGGCAATACGCTCGGAATTTTAAGGCTGCAAGGGAGAATTTCATGAAAACCGAAGCCCATTTTGGGGTCAAGGTCAGGCAAAGGCGGGTGCGGCTCTTATGGGAGAGGTATCGACCGAACGAGGAGGTGCCGCCTGGGGAAGGGGACCGCTTTAGCGAGAACGAACACCGCCGGGCGTTTTACAAGGTGCAGAGATTTGCCCAGGGCCCCAGTGGGAGGAGTTTAGCGACGATGATGAGCCCGCTGTTGCTGAAGGTGACGATGAGGAAGAGCCTGATGCCGAGGATAGGCAGTTCTGGACCTATTCCCTGTTTATCTCACGGGGAGTCAGGTTCAAATACGTACCACACGGGCTATAAAAAGGGGGACGAGGACGGAGAGGAGGGGATGAGGACGAAGAAGGAGGAGGGGATGAGGACGAAGAAGGAGTGGATGACAACGAAGAAGGAGAGGACGAGGGAGAAGAGCAAGGGGGCGAGGATGAGGAAGGGGGCCGGGGCGGAGGGTGATATGTATGATTATAAGGTAGTGACCCGAAGCTACGATAGCGACGAGTCCTCTGACTGACATGGGGCGAATGTTTGAAGAGCGCTACTTCGAGTGACGCGAAGATGTCGCGATCAACGCGATCTGAGTCGCTACTGCCCAGAAAAAGCTCCTATAGTCTAGTTCTACACCAGCCTCATGTCTACAACCTCAATATCTGACCATCCTTCCGGATCCCGCCTCTAAACAACTCCGCAATGACATTCCCCCTCAACACAGTCTCCCGCACCAAGCCCTGCACATGTCTCGGTTCGACCCTCCCATACCAAATCCCATGACCAGCAAGCGGGTGTGCCCCTCCGTCCTCCCCCTTCATCCCCGGCGGCAAGTAAACAATCACGTTCCCCGCAAACTTATGTCCGCCAATATGACTTATCAACCCCACCCTCGCCGTCGTCGCTTTCCTCCTCCCCTCCGCCACCGCACCTTCAATCAGTCGCTCGCCCTCCTCCCCCTCCCCCAGCCTCACCTCCACCGGGCCCTCCAGCACCTCGACCCCGGCCTCGGGCAGCCTCGCGCGGAACTCCTCCCTCAGCGCGGGGCCCATGACGCCGCAGCGCATGTCCCGCCCGCCGTGCCCGCAAATCAGCACCATCACGTCCTCCACATCGCGCACGCCGTGCAGCAGGGACCGGTAGGCGGGCTTCTGGGTCAGCCTGTCCCGGTGGATGGGGGACTCGCCGTCGTGGGCCGGGTGGAGCTTCTGGGGCAGGAGGTAGCCCCGCACGAGGCCCTCGACCGAGTCGAAGGAGACGCGAGGGAGGAAGGGGACGTATTTGAAGGCCGGGAGGACGTAGGCCGACGTGGTCTGGAGCTCAGGCCGGGGCGAGGGGGAGGAGGGGAAGGACGCGTTCAGCGGGGAGATGTTGTGGAAGGGCTGGAGGGGAGACGCGTCAGCATGGAGGAGGGAAATAGGTGGGGACGGGTGGGCAAACGCACATCGCTGTAGACTCCTCCCCGCCCGATCAGCTCTTTTAGATCGGCGGCTAGGTTGTCGCCGCTGTTGTCGTCTTCTATCTTGGACGGCCAGTCGTCTTTACCCGTGCAGATGAGGACTTGTTGTGCGTAGTTGGATATCAGGCCGTTGAGGTTGGTCTTGTGGTCTATAGGGAAGCCCTCCGGCATCTCCGGGGTGGGCGCGCATTGACATGTCGGCGAGGGACAGGACTGTACGACGGGGAAGGCCGGAGGCGGATGTTTCCTAGTCGTGTAGAGGCGACCCGGCCCGCGGATGCGCGTTATTGGCCGAGAGGAAGCGATTGAACGGCTGCACAGGCGTTGCAGCCTCGCCGGAACGGTCATCGACATGGGAAGAGCTTTGGGGAGCGAGCGTGGGATGAGTTGGCCATCGTGCGCGGCCGGGCAGTGCGATGCCGGGGTTTTATGTTATCGAGTGACGTCGCTCGGCGCGGCGCGGAGCAAGGCCGCAACAGAGCCACCTCGCACGGATAAACGCATATCCACGGAGCAGGGCTCGGATATGAGTTTTTATGTCTTTATCCATCTCAAGAACCTCGAAATTGTTTCACTTCAATATCCATGAGATACACTCACTCGAGTCATGCATAACTCTCCATGACGCTCCTTCACTCGCTTCCTCGTGTCCCCTGCCGGGCGATTTCGAGGCAGATCTTCCTATATCCTCGTCCGCCTCCGGGGTCATCAATCCAAATCACCATCAGACCTCTCCACAGCCCTCATCCTCACCATGCCTCATCGCCTCTACGCCTCCCCCCTTCCCTCCGCGGCCGCCACCCCATCACCTTCTTCACCCACCGCTTTGCCTCCTCCAGCCCACAACCACCCAACCCCGGGCCCGGAGCGACACCTCCTCCCGTTGGCCAACCACCCCGTCGCCTCTTCGGCCCCAAAGGCAGAATAACCACCTTCCTCCTCGTCCTCGCCGTCTTCTCGGCCCTGTACGAGATAGACCACCACCTCCTCTGGCGACCCCTCAACCCAACCACCTTCGTGCCCTTCACCATCACCTCCCGGGAGCAGGTGTCCCCCACGGCCTTCATCCTGACGGTGACCCCCTCGGACTGCCTGCCCTGGACGGGCGTCCTCTACCCGCTCAACATCCTCTCCCCCTTCTACGCCCCGGACAGGGCGGCGCGGTGGGGCCACGTGCTGCTCCGCGACATCTGGCGGACCGGCGCCACGTGGAGCGTCGAGGTCAAGCAGCCGCAGCTGCAGGTCGCGCGGGAGTACACGCCGCTGCCGCCAACAGTCGCGTCCGAGGAGGCGGAGAGTCCGACCCGGGCGTTGATGTTCGAGCTGGATTACGTACCCAAGGATCCGCCGCGGTTGAGGTTTTTGATCAGGAGGATGGAGGGGGGGGAGGTGTCGAATTATTTGAGCGGGCTCGAGGTCGGGGACGAGATCGAGCTGAGGGGCCCGCATTATGGGTTCGACGTGCCGAGACGGCTGGGGGATGGGGATCGAGTGATCTTTCTTGCCGGGGGCACGGGGATCGCGCCTGCGCTGCAAGTGGCGAGGGCTGTGCTTAGGGGGTGGGAAGGGCTCACGGACGGTCCGAAGGTGGATATACTCTGGGCTAATCGGCACAGGGCGGATTGTGTGGGTTGTCCGGAGGTGAGGAATCCGAACGGGCAGTTGGATGGGAGCGGCGGACCGGTTCTGGATCAGTTGGCTGAGATTCAGAAGAAGTACCCGGGACGGGTTACTGTCAGGTGCACGGTCGATGAGGAGAGGAGTTTTGTCCAGATGGCTACGCTTGCGGGACTGGTCACGTCTGGGCCCCGGAGAATCGAAGATGGGCAGGACTCAGATGACTGCTCACTGCATTCGCAGGAGGCAGCAGCTTGGCGCCCTGCCATGGACATCGACTCGGAGAAGAAGAAGAAGGATGCAGTGGTGGACTACTGCTGCTGCGGAGGCGGAAAGAACCTGCTGTTCGTGTCCGGTCCGGATGGCTTCATTGAGTATTTCGCTGGGGCAAAGAGGTGGGCTAACGGGATGGAGTTGCAGGGCCCTGTAGGTGGGATCTTGGGGAGGCTGAAAGCCCGGTTTCCTGAGGCTATGAATGACTGGCTGGTCCTGAAGCTGTGAGGACATATCCTGGGGGTATAGTGCTTTCAGGAGCCAGATGCTACCCGTGGGGAAACTTGTTGTAGGATATTTCGGAGCACCATGGGCAAAAAAGCAAGACGGAGACGTCAAGCTAAGCTAGCTCATCGACGCTGAATGTCGGCTTCCACAACCTCCGACTGGATTTACAGAAAACCGACGCATGGAAAGGGGTTCTGCCTTGTAAGATATCGCATTACACGTACGCATCCAGACCTACTGATTACTACTGGATCCGGCCAAAAGACGCCGTCCCGCTAGACCCCAGGTCTTGCAGTCCCGCTGTCATGCAAACCCTGCCAACGCCATACTATGCTGCTAAACCCGTAAATAAGTCCCAAAACATCCTCCTAGATGCTCTGCACCTTTCGATAAGAAGGCGGCTTCATCGTCCTACGTATCAGCTTGCCCGCATAAGGGGGTATAAGCGAGATGGCCGCAATGGCAGCGACGCGCCAGAGGAAGCCCCTACCTTTTTGTCAGTACATCATCCCTCTCGAGCAGACCATAGAGGACAGGAGGAGAAACTCACAGCGTAAGAATAAACTCCAAATCAAAGTACCCGCCCAAGAACGGGATGGAACCGATAAACATCAGGAACGTCCCCACGATGCTCACGACCATGACCCAGTGCCAGGTGGTGATCTCGATGGCGACCATGAGCAGCTCGTTGAGCACAAGCACCGTGTAACTGACGGCCACCATCCTCTTCCCGTCGACTTCCGTCAGGAGCTGCGACAGCCCCTGGATCATGCTGCCCTGGTAGATGGACACGAGCACCCACACGAAGAAGGTGCGGTACGACAGCGAGCGGCCCGACGTGAGTTCCTTGTATAGCTCCGGGTAGAGGTTGGCGAGGTTTTCATCGACGTCCTTGTCGAGGACGAGGGACAGGACCGGGGCGGCGGTGTAGACCGTCGCGTAGCCGACGAGTAACCAATCCTAGCGAGTGGTTTAGCCTCCATGGGTACGAACCATACAGTAAGAAGAAAAGGAGACAAACCTTGTAAAGCCCCTCGGGCTCAAACTTGAGCGCAATGCTGTACATCGTCTGACACACCGCAATAATCAGTCCACGATGGATGACAAACTGCGCCAGCTTAGCGCTCCGCTTGTAGCTGTTTCTCCCATGCCAGACCAGCAACTTTGTCAGATGGTGAAACTGCTCAATGCTGAAATCAGCAGCGAGACTCGCCTGCCGACCTTCTTTACCGACGATGCCGACGCCCACGTCCGCCGCCTGGATCATGCTCACGTCGTTGCCGCCGTCGCCGATGCAGCACACGCGCTTCTTGGTGAACTCCTTGATGAGCCGGGCGACGTCGGCCTTTTGCGTGGGCGAGCAGCGGCAGGCGACTACCGCCGGGAGACGGACGGCGACGGAGATGAACTCGAACTTGAAGTGGGTGAGGAAGAGGGTTAGGCTCTCGCCGTCGATGAGCAGGCACGAGTCCGTCTTTCCGCGCAGGAAGTCGAGATGGTCTTGTGCGTTGTCCTTGCGTTTGAGCTTGGCGATGGTGTAGATGTACTGTCCTCTCGCGACTAGTTTAGACGAGACGGCTACGCAGCGCGCCGTCTCCACTTTGTCGCCCGTCAACATCCAGATCTTGATGCCTGCGTTCCGCAACAGTTCGAGTGACGGCTTGACGTCCTTTTGGAGCTTGTCTTCTACGCCTGTCACGCCGAGGAGTTCCAGATCGTGCTCAAGATGTTGGGAGACTACGGCCTGCATGCTTGCGTCGCGGCCGTTGATGGCAAGGGATGCTTCTTGGTAGCGGGAGGAGAAGTCCTGATATTGTTTGAGGGACAGACGTTTGCGGCCGACAACGAGTGTCCGCAGACCTTCGCGCGCCATGTTAGCCGTCTCCTCATCCAGCCAGTCGTTGGCCGCCACGATGGAGCCCATGACAGTGTCTGCGCCCTTCTGGTAGAACCAGATCTCGCCGCTGCCCAGATCCGGTATGCGAGAGGAAGTGTGCTCGTAAAACTGGACGATAACACCCATGCGCTTGCCCTCCGAGGTGAAAGGGAAGATGTCAAGGATGCGGACTTGCACGACAGGGCGCCCTGTCTCAGTAGACTCGAGGATCATGCCTCTACGGTCGCGGTAGGTGAGGCGCAGGCCGACGGATTCGGTCCACCTAACGATGGCGATTTCATCCGGGGAGGATGCTTGGTAGGAGGTTACCACCTGGCCATCCTCCTCTTCTGAGGTGGGTGTGACATTGTGGCAGAGAGCGAGGGCCAAGACCACGTCTCGAACGCGGGAGCCGATCTCGCGTCGCGTACGGGTCGCGCCGCCGGTTGCTGTTGGTGCGAAGGTGGACGAGGGGGTGACTAGAGTGCTAGAGGCAGTGTCTGCGATGTGGATGCCTTGCCTGACATAGGCTGTGACCTCATCCATAGCATCGTTTGCATATGACACGGTGCCGACGTGGATCTTCTTCATTTCCATTTCGTTCTGCGTCAGGGTTCCGGTCTTGTCGCTCAGGAGGTACTCAATCCGGCCGAGGTCTTCGGGTATAGTACTCGTTCGAACAACCGCACCTGGCATGCCAGGGTCTCGCTGAATGAACCAGGAGTACACGCTCTTGCCTAGGTCAAGATTCACGCGTAGACTGATGGGGACAATGGTCGAGAACAGGACTAGGAACCGCATGATCTTGACATACCACACGTTGCCCTTGGTGTTTTCGAAGCCTTCAAGCGCGACCAAGATGATCGAAAGGGCCAACGTCAGGAAGCAAAGAATCTTGGTCAGAGAGTTGATCTCGTACTCCAAGAGACCGGTCTTGGAGCGCGATGGTGCCGTCGACAGAGCGGAACGGGTCTGAGGTCCAGTGTAGACAATAACGGCAATTGTGGTTGCCTGCGACGCTATCACAGTGTTCGCCCATGCCGTGTTGTCGATGGAGAGTGGAGCAGAGGTGGTGAGGCCATTACCATCCACAGCAGACGTGCTTCCAGCGATAGCATCTTGTCGTGAGGGAAGCAGTTCAATCGTTCCGACGAAATCGTTGACCTTCTTATCCGGCTTGCCACCTGTCACCCGCAGGCGGACAAACTCTTCTGGCGGTAGGTTTTGCGACAAGGGAGAGGCAAGACGCAGCTTCCAGTCCGTCTCACCGTCCAGCTGGTCGGTCCGGATGAATGCCTCGCCTGCAGACCCTTGTTTTACCTCGGCCTCCTTGGCGTTGTCCGAACTTGTCTCGCCGCCTTCGCCTTCGTGATCGAGGAGCAGAGCTTCCTCCTTCGGTGCCTCTTCTATAATCGGTCCCGGAATCGTCGACTCGTGCGAGAGACACTTCAGGATGACCATATCAGCCGGCACCCGCTGCCCCTTGGAGAGCTTCACCACATCCCCGACCTTCAGATCCTTCGACTTCTTGCTCGCCTCGCTGACGACGCTAGCGGGGCCTCTCCGCACACCCTCAGCCTCCGTCTGTTCCTCCTCTTCTTGTATATCCGACAACCGATCCCGATCCATCAGCGGCCTCTTCCCACCCTTCCTAAGAGCAGCCGATTTGAGCTGCTTCTTGGACCGAGTCGGGCCACCTCCTCTCCCGGGCTCCCCAAACTGTAAGACCGTGTACTCCTCCGAGTTTGCCTCGTTGTCCCTCCTTCTCCTCTCAACGTCGTCGTATGCTTCCTTGCCCAGTGTGATCATCAGCACAAACGCCAATGGCGCGACATATGTGCTCAGATACCCGATTCTCAGCGCCGGTATTGCCTGCGACAGCGCAACAAGCAGGAAGTACATGTTGAAGAAGAACGAGAACTCGTTATACAGAGTCAAGGGCAGAAAGCTGAGAGCGGTGTACTTCGCATTCGACACACTATTCGGTGGGAAGCGGGTTGTCTGCGTCGAACCAACAGCGACATGTCGCGACGAGCTAGGGTCATCCTCCTCTTGGTCTTCGCCTTCGTCCTCCCGATGTTCACTTCCGGAGTTGGACATGAAGCTCGGCAGACGCACCTTACTCGCTAGATTGCGGAGGCTATCGTTGGCGAAGGACCTCCTCCGCTGGTGGCCTCTGCCACCGTGCGCTCTAAGCAGGGAAGCATCCTCGCCTTCCGCGTCGGAGTACCGTCGCGAGGTACCCTCCCCGTGACCCAGCAGTCCGTCAACGTCGTCATCGTCGTGTCCGTCCCTGCTGGCGCCAAGCTCGCCGTAAGCGGCCCGCTTGCCGCCGCGACGGCCGCCCATGCGGAGGTTGCGGAGGGCTATCCGCGGCCCCGGGCGCGGTTCGGAGGTGGTGCGGTCGCCTAGCGGGCCGGTGGTTGTGGTCTTGGGGTCGAGCTCTTCGAGGTCGATCTCGAGGTCGGAGTCGGAGTCATCGGCGTTCCCTTTGGCGTCGGGCGGTTCGGCGGGGCGGTAGGACGTTGGCGACGGCATCGCATGGGCTACGCCCTCGTGAGGTGGGAGATGGCTGCTGCAGCGTGTACTTTGCAGGCAACTCTTTCTCGTCCGGGATTATGTCGATCGTGAGAACCACTCCTGCTTGTTCAAGGCATACAAGCTGACCGAGTCCGATGCATTCCGCTGTTTCGAATCGGCAGACAGTCAACGCACTAGTTCCAAAAGATTTGTTGTGGCGGCGGAGAGGTGAGGTTGCATGCTTGTTATTGACAGCTATTGAGGTTGTCTGGAGACCGTGGGATTGCTTGCGTAACTGGCCGTTGAGCACATGCAAAAGGCCAAACTGGCTGTGGATTCCAGGGGTAACATAGTAGCAGCGAAACTCTGGTACACGAGCCCAGGCTTATCTGTTAGTGGAGTACTTCTCGAGAAGCAGGCTTTTAGCCGTTGCGCCACGCAAGAGCCTTACCTTAGTCAAGTTCAACCTAACAGCTATCCCCACGATAAGCCCATAAGGACAGCTTTCTGTCAGTGCGTCAGTCCCTTCCAGCGCTTTTTCGTGACTCCCGGGGTCGGGTCCAATACGGGCGCATTCCCTCCGATCCAATCTGTCTCTGCATGTCGTCAGACTTGCTCGAGTTTGCCAGCTTGCATCTTCCATCTCAACCTTCTTGATTGCCCGCGAAAGTAGAAGAGGTGCCTGTCGACGAGGATCCCGTCCTTCAGATCATGCCCGGCCATCATTAGCGATTTGCGTTCTTGTCTACATTTGCCCTTGTATCATTAGTAGGTGCCCCTTTACTGGACCAGGGATGATGCAGATTTTGGAGCTTGCAGAAGTTGGCAGTCGCGTATCGCGATGTCCCCTTCGAGGACTCGAAATATTCAACGCTCGTCCAAGTCAGTGGAGCAGCTCGCTAACCTCTTCGCAACATATTAGTACTCTTTTACTTCGCGGGCATCTAGTGGTCTGGCTTTTCGATCATTACCACGCATTTTAATCAAACAGGGGGCGATGATGGCATTCGATGCTCCCCATGCCTCGTGGCATCCGGCGCTGATGCCAAACTCGGCGTCTGACCTCGGACAGCATCCGCGGCAACAAACACCACCACCACCACCACCACCACATGCGCCAGCGCCCGAAGCACCGGTGTCAAAGGAAAGCAACAATATCCCGAGCTTACAAGAAGCCGCCCATAATCCCTTCGACCAAAATGCGGCAGATGATGCCTGGTTCCCCCAGTACGACGCAGGGGGCGAACAGCGGCCTGCCGACGAGGAGGTAGCGCAACAGGCGCAAGAACAGCAGACGACCCAGCCACCGGAGGCTGAAGCGACACAGGAAGCTCCGGCAGGAACGCAAGAGCAAGCCGCAGACGCTTCGGGCAATGCAAACAAGCACCTCAGCACCGTGTCGTTCACACGGACAGTCTCGCACGAGTTCAACTGGAATGACGACGAGGATACCGAGTTCAACCTGCCGAGGACAGAAACCGACCCATTCAAGTTTATGCCACCAAACGACCGAACGAACTCATTTCCTGTCGTCCCCCCCCTCCAGAGCCCTCACGTCGCAGAGGTTGAGCACCCACTTTCCGCCAACCCGGCAGAGGATATCGTGCAAGAGGTGGAACGGCAAGACGAGAGGGAGGAAGCCGAAGAAGCGCACAAGGGAATCGCGAGCGCTTTTGAAGATGTCGACGACGATGACTTCCTTGCCGATCTGCAGAACGGCTCCGAACAGCAGCAATACATTGGAGGAGACGTCCTAGGGAGCAGTGAGGAGGCTTCACACGCCAGGTACTCTGAGGGTCTGCCGTTATTTGCTGGCGATGCAGACACAAATACAAGCGCCAACACTGGGGCAGACGAGGCGAGTCATCGCGAGGAAGGGCTTGCTGCGAACTTTGAAGCGGACAACGACGACTTTTTCAGCCATGTCCAGGATTCGGCACCCGCCGAGACACAAGAACCCGAGCCGGCACCGCTAGAGCGAAAATCGACAATGCAAGTCTTGGATAACATGGGTATGGGTAAAGCAACATCGGACATGGTCACTGTCGAGGAATCTCCAGAAGACAAGCGGATGAACGACGGGGCGCCACATGCTGAGGGCATTGCCCCTGAACAAGAGGCGGGTGTCGATCTGGATGCGAAATGGAAAGAGGTGTTTGCCGAGGACGAGGACGAAGACTTCCTCTTGGATGATACATCGGAAGAAAAAGGCGTCGACCCGGCAGCTTTCTTTGGCGACGACGACGAAGGCTTCCTCGAAGACGAAGATGAGCCTGCTACACAGCCGGCCGAAATGACTCCTGCGCCTATCTCCCCTCCAGTCACTGCCGCGCCAGCTCAGCCTGTAAAGAATCGGTACCTCCCAACAGGACAATCCACAGCTGCTTCGACTCCGGCGAACCCTTACCTTCCTGCCGCGTCACCATTCGCTGTCCAGCCAACGGCCCCGTTCCCGCTCGCTGCGCCGGCATCTGTCCCTCCAATGGCCTCCGGTTTGCCATACGGCGCGCCGCCTCCGCGGCCGGAACCAAACAAGACGCAGAGCTTCGTGGACAAGAAAGGTAGTTACCAGTCACCGTACGACCTCCCAATGGAAGTTGTCAAGCCTAGGAAGCGTGTGAGCATGCAGAACCTCCAAAGGACACCAGTTGCTCCTCAAACTCCTCCGGTCGGGCCTCCAGCACCTGCTCGGAGTACGAGCATGTATGCCCAGGCGCCGCCACCTCCCAATGCTGCTGGATCGATCGGCAGTCTATCCCCTCCTCCCTCGAGCCACGGGCCACATACTGCTGCCGGCGCACCCAAAGCAGCTCATCCCAAGGCTAAAGAGGCCTTCTTCGAGGACCTGCCCGTGGTCGCCAAGCCCCGACCAGCATCTCGACACAGCGCCAAAGGCTTGACATCACCTTCTCAGCCCAGTCCGCATGGCCCGCCTCCGACTTCGCATCCTCCACCACACGCGGCGCCACTGCCAGCCGCCCAGTACCCCCCACAGCAGTCGATGGTTTCCCCACCGCCTTCTACCCCTGCAATACCGAATCTGGTCGCGCCGGGGAGGGTCAGCCCATACGCGCCACTTGAGTCTAGCCCCAACCTTGTCCCCAGTATACCGCCTGCTCAAACTAGCCGGTACTCACCCGCTCCTCCCACGGCACCTCACCTCAACGGCGTGATCCATCCGGCACCACCAAGTCGCTACTCTCCTGCTCCACCTGTCTCGCGCCCTCACAGTGCGGGATACGCCGCAGCCAGCATTGGCCCAGCGCCCCCTGTACTTCCCCACCAACCTAGGACTTCGAGTCCGTTGGCTCACTTTGAGATCTCGCATGATCGATCAAGGCTGTCTGGTGACAGTGGTCACTTGGACAGGCGTGGCAGTTCGACTTACGAGCAGCGTCTACACAGAGTGCCGTCATTGCCCCCCACCAGGGAGGTTGAGGAAGAGGAAGGCGCAGCAGAGCCACAGGCCCCTGGACAAGGGATGGTCTCGCCACCCTTTGCTGAGCAGAGACATGCTATTCCATATAGGCCAAGGCAAACACCACCGCCTCCCGCTCTTACTCCGCAGGCATCTCTATCGCCTCCTCAGAGAGTGAGACCGAACTACAGTCCAAGCCCAATGGGTGCGCCGCAAAACTTTGCTCCACCTCAGAGGTCCCAGACACAGTCGCCCGGCGCACTTTATGGAAGAAGTACCGGGCCTAGGCCTGTGGACCCTATTCCGCGACCCTCGTCCGTCCATGAACCCACCTCTCCCCGCACCGCTGCTCCACTCGCGACCTTTCCACAGCCTGCAGCTGCCGGACAGCCATCCCCGGCCGAGACGCGTCGACGTGGTCTCTCGCAGAATCTCAACCTTGTTGCTCCTACAGATGGACGGGAACACGACCCTCTCCAGAGATGGAAGGGTGTACCGATTATAGCATGGGGCGTCGGCGGGACGGTAGTCACGTCTTTCCCCAAAGATGTGCCCCGCTATGGTATGGGCCACAGCGCCCCTATGATCATCCGGAGCCCCGGCGAGGTCAAGGTTCAAACTATCAAGGACCTTGAGCCGCTCGAAGATCGCCTTTCCAAGTTCCCGGGTCCGCTCAAGGGAAAGTCCAAGAAGAAGGAGACGCTCGCATGGCTCACTGCTGGCATTGAGACCCTCGAAGCGAACCTTCCGGGGAACCTTGCATTCCAAGCCCACATGTCTCACGAGGACAAGCGGGCGGAAGAAAGGGTACTCCTTTGGAAGATCCTTCGGCTGTTTGTTGAGCACGATGGCGTACTAGACGGGAACCCTACTGTCGAGCAAGCTGTTCGTGAGATATTGTCTCCGAATCTTGCTGCGAAGGGCCCCGAGTCGCCGTTGCTTACCACCGGGGCAAACATCGGCTCGCTAGCAGGATCGGGTGCTACGACGATGCATGCTGATGCTGTCGACCCTTCTTCCATTGAGGAGCTGCGGAACTACCTGCTCCTGGGAGACCGTGAAAAGGCTGTCTGGGCTGCGGCGGATAAGCGACTCTGGGGCCACGCTATGCTCATTGCGAACACAGTCTCGCAAGATCTGTACAAGCAGGTCACGCAGGAGTTTGTCAAGAAGGAGGTGAACTCTCCGGGGCACAACAACGAGTCGCTGGCTGCTCTCTATGAAGTGCTCTCCGGCAACCATGAGGACTGCGTGGATGAGCTCGTACCAGTGCACGCTCGGGCTGGACTGCAGCTTCTGGCGAAGGACTCCGGTATTGGCGCAGCCAAGGACGTCGCCGAGGGGCTGGACAAGTGGCGCGAGACTTTGAGCCTCATCCTCAGCAACAGGAGTGCGGACGATACTCGGGCGATGAAGTCTCTTGGCGAGTTGCTCTCCAGCTACGGTAGGGCGGAGGCAGCTCACATCTGCTTCATCTTCGCCAAGAACCAGGCCGTCTTTGGTGGGCTCGACGATCCCAACGCCAACTTTGTGCTGGTCGGCTCAGACCATAGGAGGCAAGCCGAGCAGTTTGCAAAGGAGGTGGAGCCACTTTTGCTCAGCGAGGTGTACGAGTACGGCTTGAGTCTTGCTGGCGGCTCGAATGTGCCCCTCAACACGGCACATCTGGCTGGGTACAAGTATCAGCATGCCCTGACGCTTGCTGAGTATGGCTTCAAGGACAAGGCTCTGCAGTACTGCGATGCGATCTTGAACGCTGTCGCTGCGCAGACACGACGGTCGCCGTATCATCATATCTTGCTAGAGATGGCCGTTGAAGACCTCAGCAAGCGCTTGAAGCTGGCTCCCAAGGAGGGGTCCAACTCCTGGATCCCCAAGCCCAGCATGAACAAGGTGTCCGACAGTGTCTGGAACAGGTTTAATAAATTTGTTGCCGGAGACGACAACGATAGCTCCGGTCAAGGATCTCCCACCCATGGTGTGGAGAGCGGACCGTTCGCTCGTATCGGTGGTGGCACTCCTACCATCAGCCGATCGCCGTCAGCTGCCGGACTCGAGACCTTCGGTACGGTGCCGGGATACCCGATGGTCACCGGGCCTGTGGCTCCCCAGATACCGCCTGCTGCTTCTACCAGGACTGCATCCCGCTATGCGCCAGCAGCCCAGTCTGCGCCTGCTGCAGCGAGTCCTTACGAGCCGTCTGCGTATGCACCTCGGTCGTCGATGGAGCGCACTTCCAGTGAGATCAACAGGAGTTCGTTTGAGATGAGCAGGCCGTCCATGGAGATGCAGCAGCCTAGCTACACCAATGCCTACACGCCGAACAACGTCTCTTCGCTGGCGCAAGGCTTCCACCCGGCCAACGGCACGACAGGTTTAGGTCTCTCAAGCCTCTCTCGGGAGTCGTCCTACATGCCTGTTTCCCAGCAAGAGTCTTATCCTCCTCAGCCGCCACCTTTTACCTCAGCATCTTCTGGCTACCAGCCTCGAGGGCAGTTGCATGGAAAGGACGACGACTCTGGGCCAAACGGCACATATTTTCCCTCACCCTCGCCAGCTGGTGCAGACAACGTCACGCCAGCAGCCGGCTACCAGCCTCCATACCACGGATACGAGCCGCCTTCATTCACACCGCAGCAAGAGGCGCCTCAAGAAGTCCCAGCCGAGGCAAAGGACGAACCGCGAGAGAGCAACGGCGGGTACGAAGCGCCGTCCTACCAACCCTACGGCTACGAGCCGCCATCTTACCAGCCCGATCTGGCGCCGGCAGACGATGATTCGGACGAGGAGTCCAAGCCCAAGCCGAAGAAGCGGGGCCCCATGTACGACGACGATGACGACGACCTGGTCGTGGCCAAGACGCGCGAGAAGACCAAGGAGGAGAAGGACCGGGAGAACGCCGAGATGTTCCGGAAGGTGGCCGAGGAAGAGGGTAAGCTTACGACCTCGCATTAGAACCCTACAGTGAACCCTGCTAACAGTCTCACCAGCAAAACGCGCCCAAGAAGCCGCCAAGTCGCAGCCCAGGAAGGGCTGGCTGGGCGGCTGGTTTGGCGGCAAGAAGGAGTCCACCTCCCCCGAGCCGCAGCAGCAAGCCTCGGGCACCCCAGGAAAACCCATTCGCGCCAAGCTCGGCGAGGCCAACTCCTTCTACTACGACCCGGAGCAGAAGCGCTGGGTGAACAAGAACGCCTCGGCCGACGACCAGGTGAAGAAGACGGCCACGCCCCCGCCTCCGCGCGGCCCGAGCGGCGGGAGTGCCAGCGCGCGCTCAACGCCGCCGCCTCCGGCTAGTCATCATCTCGACGGCGGTGGTGCAGGGAGGGCTAGTGCCCCGCCCGGCGGGCCGCCGCGGACGGTGAGCGTTACTTCTGCGCCGGGCGGAGGTCCGGCTGCAGGTGGTCCGCTGGAGAAGTTGGCGCCGGGTGGGCCGCCGTCTATGATGCGGAGCGGGAGCAATACGAGTGCGGTCAGTGGACCGCCTAGTAGGCCGACCACGAGCATGAGCAATGCGAGCAGTATCGATGATCTGTTGGGGGCTGCCGGGCCGAGGGCGAAAGGGGCGGCCAAGAAGAAGAAGGGTGGGAGGTACGTGGATGTTATGGCTAAGCCTTAGAACAACCTAGGGGACGGGAGTGTACTACTATAATACTTTTTGTAATAAACCCTTCTTGTCGATTGTTTGGGATGGTGATTGGGTTGGGAGAGGCGTTCCTGTTGATCGGGATTATTTGGGTGGTGGGAGGAAATACAATTACAGACTGGTGATAGAGAGACATGATGTACGGTCGCTACACTGGTATAGCAATGGAGTCTGCTTCGAGCTCAGCCGTTTCCCGACATGCAAGTTCTACTGCACGTGTTATTCCGAGGATAGCAGGGCAAATTCCGGCCATGATGGGAAGGACAAGGGCTGTTCGTGAGGCGCTGCTCGGTGCCAACATAACCAAATCTACAACCTACCTAACACCACCCCACAGCCTATTCTAAAGAAACGAAAGGCCCATTTACCCCTTCCAGAGTTGCCTATTGCTCTGATGATCAAATGCGAGTGAGCTCTGGATTGCTCCCGGCTTGCCGGATGTCGATCATTACCCTCGACTTGCATCATTATGAGGTGCGGGGAAGCTACCTCTAAGGCCACCAGCATGACACAGCCCACCTCACTCCTCCGTCCGGCAACTTCCTCTCCAATCCACAGCAAACAATGTCGACACCCTGGACTAGTCGGGAAACCGCCCGGTCTCAGGCTGGGCTCGGCGAGCCCGACAGCGCCTACCTAGGCTCAACCACCACGGGACCCCCGTTCGGAGCCGCGACAACGGACAGGACACACTCGATCCCGCACTTCCACTCCTCCGCCTCCCTCTTCGACGTCGGCATCCTCCGCGACACCCTCGCGCCCTCGCTAGCCCTGCACTCCGGGCTCGCCCTCGCCGCTTGGGGCGCGGCGCGCTACACGGGCCGCGTCGAGGCCAAGGACTGGCTCTGGCCGTCGGGCCAGGTCGTCAACGCTTGGTGGTCGGCCGTCGGGCGGAAGGTGTACTCTGGCCTCACCCTGGGCCAGGCGTTGGCCCGGCTCTCCTGGCCTGAGCGGCTGCTGCTCTCCGGTGTGACGCTGTGGGGCGGGCGGCTCTTCTACCGTATTGCCAGTCGCTCTGTCGCGCGCGGGATGGATGACCCTCGCTATGAGGAGGAGAAGAAGGAGGAGGGTTACTGGGAAAAGAGCCTGCTGACGAACTTTTTGCCCGAGGCGGTGTTTCAGTCTCTTATCTGTCTTCCGTTTACGGCACCGTTCAGGCATGAGGGAGCCGTGCTGACCGGGTATCACCCTTATGTGCAGATGCTGGCGGTGGGGTTGTTCTCTGCCGGGTTCGCGATGGAGTCGCTGGCGGACTATCAGCTCGACAGGTTCAAGGCGGAGGGCGGGAAGGGAACCCTTGGGGAGGGGGTGTGGTCCATCGTCAGACATCCGAAGTTGGTCTCCCCCTCGTACTGCCCCTTTACGAATTATCCAAAGCATTTGCTAAACGCATATCACTCTGTCTTAGCTACCTAGGCGACGCCCTCGTGCACGCCTCCTTCATCATCCTGCTCTACGGCTCCGACATGCTGGCGCCCTTCGAACTGCTAGGCCCCGTGGCCAACTACTGCTTCCTGCGCTACTTTGGCGGCGACAGGCAGACCGAGGCGCACCAGGAGCGCCGCTACTCCGAGTCCCAGCCGGAGAAGCTCGCCGAGTTCGACAGGTTCCGCGGGGAGAAGAACGCGTTCTGGCCGCGGCTCGGGGAGTTTGGGAACAAGTGGCTGTGGACGGTCGTCGGGGTGGGCGGGCTGGGTGTCGTGGTTGAGGAGGCGCTTAGGACGATGCACTGACCTAGCTTTGCGTCATAGGTCGTATAATGCTTGTTAAAACCTGTCTGGCGAAAGTTGAGTTGATTCCTTGTCTTGACGAGCTAATCTGAGGTAGTACCTGTCTCGAGCAAGGAGACGTGGTCGGTCTCGGGGGTGCGTGACCACCATGAGGCTGGTTTGGAGGTTGTAGAACATCGTACAAGTCTGAGAATAGGACTGACGTGGTACGCTGTACGGGAGGATTTCCCCTGAGTAAAACGACGTCGTGCACGCTGGCACAGTCTCGAGTCTGGTGTCAGCCCTTGAAAGGAATAGTTTGTACCTGGCATTGTGCCACTCCGGATGAGGATAGTCTCTCTATTTTTCCGTCGAGGAAACATAGTTTCATCATCGCGCAGGCCATGCCCATCTCACCGGAACGAGAGTGAAAAGACGGAACCGGCAATAGTGACCACTTCGGGAGTACCATTGCTGACACCCCCTACTGGAATGCAACGCGGTAGCTGCTTACCTTGTCTCCGCGCTTCAGCCCTACGACAGCTCCAAGCTAACTTCTTGGCGCAACGGGGAATCTCTGAAGGTAGGAACGGTATTGGACGCTTCAGATATCAGGTGAATGACGGACTTGACGGGCTCTTGATAACTATTCGACAAGATAGGGCCGACCTGGCGTTCGGGTCCTGCATCAAGGATTGCTCCGGCATGGAGCCTAGTGTATGTCGCACAGCGGACATGCTGGTTCACGACGCTGCTTGCATTGGCTTGCCATGCCATCGTAGCTCTAGACTCAGGTACGTAGAGCACTGAGCTCGGATGTGTGCAAGCGGGAGTCGAGGGATACGCGACCAATCGGTAACCATATCGCGAGTCTGTAGCCTCCATTCGAGACGCCCCTCGTCGTCATCTCACCCATCCCTACCGAAGCGTCGCACTGATCTTTACCGGCGAATATGCGAACACGTGAAGAGAGTGAGATGGAGCTGGAGATATGGAGGGTGAGTCGCAATAAGCTCGAGGCCGGGCTGTGCATGTCCCCCATCGCAACATTGCGACGGGGAATGGCACGCTCAATGGCACGCTGGAGCTGCCGTTCGATTATAGTGCTTATCTTTTCAAATGGCCTCGTTCTCGGTCCAATGACAGCTCCGTATTCGCACCCTGGATAGGTCGATGTTCGGGCTCGAGTTGGGGAACCAACGTTCTTGATTACTCCTCCTCATTGCGGCCTGCTTGATCGACTGACGGGGCGTTAAACTGCGTCTAAGGATTCGTGCTTGGTTGTGGTTAAGTCCCGATATCCATTCTTGAAACCCCCTGTTCGTACACCGAAAACGGGGTTCTGGGCTGAAAGCCTGGGTCACACTGGCTTCCTTGGCTGGTCCATGTTGGGATCATGACATCCGTTCTGGTACGGTCGCCGACCTGTCGAGTCCCAGCATGTCCTCTCTGTCAGCGCTCTTTCACATGTAAGGGCCATGGCAATGCGACATGCCGTTCAGGAGGAAGCGGCCTGCAAAATGGAGCTGTCAATATTGTACCTTAAACTAGATAAGATCAACTAGACCTAGGTCACCGCCGCCCACGCCATCGACGGCGTCTCCATCAAGAGGCCCGCTTCCCGCGTTCTGGGGCTCCTTGGGGCCCCCGTCGCCTCGTTTTCTCCGGTCGATAGTGCTGGACCTACAAGGGTGCGCCGCCGGTGGCTAAGCCCAATTGATCAACGACCACCCACCCATCTCGAACAAGCAGCCAATTGCGCGCTTCCCTCAGTCCGTTTATTAGCTGCGAACTATTTTCTTCAGCCCAGCCGCAACCGAAGAGCGAATCGGAGATGGCTCGACCTCGACAGGCGCAGCTGCTTGTTGGTCCATCGACCGACCGAGGAAGCTCGCCTTTTTAGCAGGAGAGTGGAGGGCAATGTCAGACTCGATTGAAAAGAGGTTTCTTTCCTTCTGGAAGGCCGTCTAGTTTTCGTCTTGTGTACATATGTCGACATAGACGACACATTCTTGCCGTTGCTGCATGCGTCTCGAGTCCAGATCGGCAACTCAGCAAGCCACAAGCGTTATTAGACCACTGGCATCGCAGCCTTCTTGGCCCGTCCTCGAGGGTTGACACTGGAGTCGAGGAGCTGATAAGGAGTCACTTCGGGCTGGACATTGCTCCGCGTCTGCTTCTTCTTTCCCTTCCTGAATTCCAACAACTGTTGCCTTGCGACTTACACACCAACACAGGGCGCGGACCGTTAGAACGGAATCTGTCCTTGCGCCCCGGGCTGCAACCACTGTGAAGCTCTCCCTGCCCTCCTTTAGACGCTTCGGTTGTTTGGTGGCGCAGAGAAAAGAGCAGAGGCTCCCGGCCTGCTTCGCCGTTGACGGTCTCCCACGTTTGTACACACAGCAAATATCATGGCCGCCACGTCCTCCCTCCCCGTCCCACCCTTAAACGGGCAGACCGCACCCCTTTCTCCTCCCCCAACGCCCGGTAGCTTCTCCCATCCTGACATGATGTCCAACGGCAACGGCGTCCACCACGGGGGCGACTACCACATGCCCACAGTGGAAGAGTGCCCCGAGGAAAGGGTACAGTACCAACCCGCGACTGACGGCTCAACACCAACAACCACAAACGGCAACGGAGTCCACCAGGACGACGAAGACTTCCGCCTCCATCACAAGACATCCCATCCCATAGATCCCCTCGGCATCCACGAGCAGGACTCGGGCAGCGGCCGCCTGCGCCCCAAGATCCGCAGCTACGCCGACGAAAACCGGATCAAGGCCTTCCCCCGCATCTCGAAGCCGGTCGAGCTCATGCAAAACAGCTATGACTGCGTCGTCATCGGGTCCGGCTACGGCGGCGGCATCGCGGCCTCGCGGATGGCGCGCACTGGCCAGAGCGTGTGCCTGCTCGAGCGCGGCAGCGAGAAGTGGCCCGGCGAGTATCCCACCGGCGCCATAGAGGCGTTTAAGGAGCTGCACTACTCTGGCTCGTTTGCGCCGTTCTGCCTGGACGGGACGCAGGTTGATGGTGGGAACCCGACGGGGATGTATCATCTCATCTTTGGGAAGGGACAGAACGCTGTCGTGTGTAACGGTATGTCGATTTCGTCAAAGCGAGCAATGAGAGGGACAGGCTGACATATCCAGGACTCGGCGGCACGAGCCTCATCAACGCCAATGTGTTCATGCCGGCTGACCGGCAAACGCTCGGAATGAAAATGTGGCCTCCTGAGATAAGGAATAACGTCCAGGATTTCGAACACTGTAAGTCACTCGTTCGATCCGCGAACATTATGGCGCAAGACACTAAGAATGTCAAACAGACTACGAGAAAGTGGAAAAGGTCCTCGAACCCCACGAGTACCCGGACGACTGGCCCAAGCTCCCCAAGCTAGAGCTACTCAAGAAGCAAGCCGAAGCGCTCGGACTCGCCGACAAGTTCAAGAAGGTGCGCCAGACAACGCGCTTCAAGAACGGGCCCAACTACATGGGCGTCGAGATGTCGCCGTCGGCTATGACGGGCCAGGACTGCACCGGCGTCAACGACGGGTCCAAGACCACGACGCTAGTGACGTACCTCGCCGACGCGTGGAACTGGGGCGCCGAGATGTTCTGCGAGTGCGAGGCGAGGTACATCGAGAAGGCCAAAGACCGCGAGGGCTATATCATCTACTTCGCCTGGCATGGGAGGAATAGAGGCCACTTCAAGGCTAACTTGCATGGGGACCTGATGTGGGTTCACGCCAAAAAGGCCGTGTTTGTTGGGGCGGGTGCGCTCGGGACTACCGAGATCCTGCTCAGGAGTAAAGCCATGGGGTTGAGTATGAGTAGCCAGGTGGGAACGAACATGAGCGGGAATGGTGATATCCTAGCCTTTGGGTGAGTGCAGTCAATAACTCGAGAGAGAAGAGAAGGCTAACATAGCTCAGGTACAATACGGACGACAACGCCAATGCCGTAGGACGCGCCTTCCCGTCGCCGTACAAACCCGTCGGGCCGACCATCAACGGTGTGATCGACTGCCGCGATGGCCACGACAACCCCCTTGACGGCTTCGTCATCGAGGATGGTGCCGTGCCACAGGCACTAGCCGGCTTCCTACAGACAATGCTAGATCTCATGCCCGGCAGTATCAAACCAAACGACGGTGTTGTTGCGAGGACACAAGCGGCCCTTGCTCGGTACGGAAGTCGTTTCCTCGGGCCGTACTTCAAGAAAGGGGCCATGGAGAAGACGCAGGTTTATCTCATCATGTCACACGACAGTAAGCAGCATCTCCTCTCACCCCGCGAGTCAAGTTGCATACTGACCAAAACAGGCAATCAAGCAGTCTTGACGCTGAAAGACGACAAGCCGGTGCTCGAGTTCCTTGGCGTCGGCCGGAGTGCCCACGTCAAGCGACTTAACGAGTTACTTGCCAAGGCTACTCAGGCTGTCGGCGGCACACTTGTGCAGAACCCGTTCTTCGCTCTCATGGGCCAGCAACAGGTGACGGTGCATCCCATCGGCGGCGCCCACATGGCGCGAGACAACACTGGCGCAACCGGCGTGACCAATCATGCGGGCGAGGTATTCACCGGCAACGGCTCAGAGACTCACGACGGTCTCATCGTAACAGACGCCTCCCTCATTCCTGTTGCGCTAGGCGCCAACCCCTTCGCGACAATCGCGGCGCTAGCCGAGCGGTCTGTCGAGCTCTACGCCGACAAGCACGGCCTCAGCATCAGCGAGGAGCGGAACGAAATCCTCGACCTATTCGGCGAGCCGGCGCACACGCCGGTCCGATGCAACTCGCAACCGCCGTCGGCTCACGAAGTCGACGTCCAAGAAGAAGTCAACAGCCTCAACGGCGCGGCGGACGTCATCATCAAAGCCGACGCCATCAAAGCAAGCGGTTTCGGCTTCACAGAAGTGATGTCGGGCTTCGTCCACTACGACCAGGGCATGGTCGAAGACGAGCGCCAGACGTACGAGCTCGCCTACCGCTCGGCCAAGTCCCTGTGCGAGAGCGCCCGCTTCTTCCTCAGCATGCAGGCCTTCAACGCGACCAACATGCTCAACGCCTCGCAGCACCGGGGCCTCCTGACAGGCACCTTCGTCTGCCCCACCATCCCGGGCTCCCCCTTCATGGTTCAGCGCGGCGAGTTCAACCTGTTCATCCTCGACCACAAGGCGCCCGGCACGCGCAACCTCACCTACGACTTCGACATGAAGGGCGTCAACGGCAAGAGGCTGCACTTCCACGGGTACAAGGTGGTCGACTCGTCGGTCGCCCTGGCGCCCGTCTCCCTCTGGCGGTCCACCACGACGCTGTACGTAACCGTCAGCGAGCACGTGCCGGGCATGTGCGACGACCTCGACGACGAGGACGCGTGGCGGCGCGGCCGCGTCCTGGCTAAGGGGATAATGCACATCCGGCCGGCCGATTTCGTGTCGGAACTCCTAACCATGACCCCGACGGGCAGCAGCCTGCTCAAGAAAGCCATGTCGGCCGCGCGCTTCCTGACATTCTTCACCCGCAAGTCTCTGTCTCTCTTCCTCGCTCCCTTAACCCCGCTCCAGTACCCTTCCCAGACCTACTCGGGCTACGTCAACGACACTCCCCCCGACGACAGCATCGCCATCTACGCCCGGGACGGCGTCTGCACGCGCATGCACGTCTGGGAGCCGACCTCGACCCCGCCCTCTGGCGTGCGGAACCTCTTCATGATCCCCGGCGCCAGCGTCGACCACCAGATCTACGCCCTGCCCACCATCCCCTTCAACGCGGTCAACTACTTCACGCGCGCGGGCTACCGCGTCTTCGTCTCGGTCCACCGCATCGGCCAGCTCATGGTCGCGGAGAACATGTGGACCACGTACGACGCCCGGCTCGACCTCAGGGCCTGCCTCGAGTACATCCGCTCCCGCCACGGCGCCCACCCGGTGTACACCATCGCCCACTGCATGGGCAGCGTGGCCTTCTCCGCGGGCCTGCTGGACGGCACCATCCCGGCCTCCTGGGTCCTCGGCGTGACCTGCTCCCAGGTCTTCATGAACCCCATCTGGCAGACCCTCAACATGATCAAGGTCATGGCCGGGCCCGTACCCCTGGACAAGCTCTACACGTGGCTCGCGGGGACCTGGTTCAGCTGCTCCACCTCCCCCGACGACACCCTGACCCAGAGGGCCATCAACCAGCTCCTCCGCCTCTACCCGGACGACCGCCGCGAGCTCTGCAGCAGCGCCGCCTGCCACCGCACCTCGTTCGTCTTCGGGCGGTGCTGGAACCACCGGAACCTCAACGAGGCGACGCACCGGCAGATCGACCGCTTCTTCGGCGGGGTCAACACCCGGCTGCTCAACCTCCTCATGCGCCAGGGCTTCGAGGGCCACGTCATGGGCAACGCGCCGCTGTACGACGTGCTGACTACTAAGGAAAACGTGGCGAGGCTGAGGGGGATACCGTTCCTGCTGTTCGTGGGCGGGGATAATGCCGTCTTGAGCCCTGAGAGTACGAGTAGGACTTACGAGATACTGTGCGATACCTTTGGGACCGAGGGGGGCGGGGAGGGCGTGGATTATAGGCGGAGGGTTGTGCCCGGGTACGGGCACCTGGATTGCTGGATGGGGAGGAATGCGTGGAAGGACGTGTATCCCTTTGTGAGGGAGGAGGTTGACCGGGTGACGAGGGGGGAGGGATATAAGTTTGTTGAGCCGGAGGACCGGTGGAAGAGGGCGGTGGAGAAGGGGGACCTGTTGTATTGATTGTTGGTGGGAGCTGGATACCATTGCTGTTTTGCGCCACTCTTTTATTTTTTGTTATATGTCTGTATATCGCACTGGGATATGGTTGGATACTTTCTTTGGACTCGGCCGATTATCTGTTGGATGGAAAGGATGGAAAAGGAGTCGGGTTTCTTTAAAAACAACTTTGGCAGGCCAAATAATCAAGCCCACCTGGGCAGTCTTCCTGGTATAGGCAATTTGCTCTGTCCACCGGACATACGTGGTATGTGCGCGAAAGCACCGGAAATGGAGCTGACATGTCCGAGCCGAAGGATTTGGTGAAGTTGTTTGACTTTGGACAGATGTGGAGGTGGCACAGCCTCCTTCAATGTAGTACGACAAAGGCAACGCAGAGCCGACCGCTACCTCTCATCAGACTTCATTGCGCAAGATCGGATGGACATTTTTCGAATCGAATAGTATTACGAATGAAGAAAAAACTGGATCCCAGAGAATATACAGCTCGCCCAAGCCATCCCATCCCATCCATCATTATCGATGCCCCGAATCATGACCCTGCAACGCCAGCATGCTATAATATGTCCTTCCCAGTGAAAATAAGAGACCCATCAAGAGATAGCACCCTACCAAATCGCAGCCTGATCATAATCGAACCTCGTCAACTCCTTATTCGCGTCCTCCAGGTCCTTCTTGGCCTTCATCCGCATGTAGAAGATGGGACAGTCCTTGCTACTGCAGATGACCTCGCAGTGCATGCTCCCCTGACACCGCTGGCACTGCGTCCACAGCCTGTTGAACCGCACTTCCAGCTCCGACACCTTGTCCAGCGTCTTGGTGTACAGCTCGCCCACCCGCGGCGCGTCGTCGGCGCACACGGCGCCCTGCGCCTCCTCTTTGCTGGT
>Ga0209127_100136_pt1 | contig 28239 bp, 24 predicted proteins | sample LakSupMetagenome_FD_187469 | JGI IMG/M metagenome (GOLD analysis project Ga0209127, IMG submission 187469) | Freshwater microbial communities from Lake Superior, Canada - Sta WM archaea (SPAdes) (version 2) | ecosystem: Environmental > Aquatic > Freshwater > Lake | place: Lake Superior, Canada... | reverse complement strand
CAACCGCCTTGACCGATGTGGAGGTCTTGCAGGCCTCTTTGGCGACCTGCAATTTGAAACAAACCTCATATCTATTCATGTAACCCTCGGGGTTGGATCAGGTGTCCAACTCCTGGGGGTCACTTCACCATGGGGGCTTGGCAGCCGCATCCATGCGGCTGACACCCCGCACTCCGACACCGCCCCACCTCTGACAGATTTCCGCGATCTGGTAGATCCACGCCATGCGTGGATGAATCTCCATCGAAATCGAATATTTCGATATTGGATCGAAGAGCATCCACGCATGGCGTGGATCTACGTGTCGACCAAGGTCGACACCTACCAGAGCCGGAAGCCATTCCGACAGCTCGCGGACAATTGTCGAAGGCGGGGTGGGTCCGGTTGCGGGGGTGTCCGCGGCATGGATGCCGCGGCCAAGCCCCCATGGACGGGTTTACGGCGTCCCCCGCAATCGGACCCACCCCGCCTACCCACGGAATGCACGCTGCTGTTGTTGCTGTTGCTCTGGCTCGTGCCTTGGCCTCGGCCGGTGCAGGGCTGCAAGCCCTGCCGAACACCCCTCACCGCCGGGGTGTCAGCTGCTCCAGCATCTCCCACGACTTCAACCCGCGCGCGCCCAGGTGATGGGCCAGCACCCGCCGCATCGGCAGGCGCAGGCTGGCCAGATCGGCGGCTTCCGGTTCGTCGTCGGCTGCCAGGGCCAGCAGTGCCGAGCCGGTAGCCGCTGCGCGACGCTCGCCGCCACGCTCGCTGAGCAGGCGCTGCGGTCCTTCCTGCGGGTCCAGTTCATAGCGCGCCGCCGGGTCAATCGGCTGGCCATCGCTGGCGGTCTCCAGATCGAAACCCACGCCCAGCGCCGCCAGCAGCTCGCGTTCGAAACGGCGCAGGGTCCAGGCCAGTCCGGCCCCCACGGCCAGGCGCGCACGCGCCTCACCAAAGGCCAGGTACAACTCCGGCAGCGGGTCCTGGCGCGGTGCCAGGCGCAGGGTCAACTCGCTGAGATAGAACCCGGCCAGCATGGCCTGGCCGAGCAGGCGCGGCGCCACATCCAGCGCTTCAGCACCGCGCAGCTGGGCCAGTTCGCCACGCTGCAGCGCGCTGAAGCGGATCCACTGCAGTGGTTGCAGGGCCGCTCGCAGCACTTGGCCCTTGGCCGTGGAAACACCACGCGCGAGCAGGCCGATCCGGCCGTGCTCGGCGCTCAATACCTCGACCAGCAGGCTGGTCTCGCGATAGGCCCGCGCATGCAGCACGAAGCCGGTGTCGTCCTCGATCAGCATCGAAGCGACCGTCGCGGCTTATTCGTAGCCGAAGGCCTTCAGCGCGGCCTCGTCATCGGACCAGCCCTCACGCACGCGCACCCAGGTTTCCAGGAACACCTTGGCACCGAACAGACGCTCCATCTGCAGGCGGGACTTGGCCCCGATCTCCTTCAGGCGGGTGCCGCCCTTGCCGATCACGATCGCCTTCTGGCCTTCGCGCTCGACCCAGATCACCGCACCGATGCGCAGCAGGTTGCCGTCCTCGGTGAAGCGCTCGATCTCCACCGTGGTGGCGTACGGCAGCTCTTCGCCCAACTGGCGCATCAGCTGTTCACGCACCAGTTCGCCGGCCAGGAAGCGCTGGCTGCGGTCGGTGATCTCGTCTTCGCCGAACATCGGCGGGGCTTCCGGCAACAGCGCCAGCACGTCACGGACCAGGGCTTCCAGGCCGTTGCGCTTCTGCGCCGAAATCGGATGCACCGACGAGAAATCACGGCCGGCGGTCACTTCCTGCAGGAACGGCAGCAGTGCGCCCTTGTCCTTCATGCGGTCGATCTTGTTGACCACCAGCACCACCGGGATACCGGCGTCGCGCAGCACGTTGAAGGCCAGGCTGTCCTCTTCGTCCCAGCGACCGGCTTCGATCACCAGCAGGCCGGCGTCGACGCCTTCCAGCGAGCCGCGGGCAGCGCGGTTCATGACCCGGTTCATCGCCCGCTTCTGCACCTTGTGCAGGCCGGGCGTGTCGACCAGCACCAGCTGCCCTTCCGGGTAGGTGGCGATGCCCAGCAGGCGGTGACGGGTGGTCTGCGGCCGGTTGGACACGATGCTGACCTTGGCCCCGACCAAGGCATTGGTCAGGGTCGATTTGCCCACGTTGGGGCGGCCGATGACGGCGACGCTGCCGCAATGATGGGGAGTTTGTTCGCTCACTTGGAATCCAGTTGTTCAAGGACGGCCGCAGCCGCTTGTTGTTCGGCAATCCGCCGCGAGGAGCCTTCGCCCTCGGTGCTGGCGGCGGGGTCGGCTACGTTGCAGCGTACCCGGAAGTGTTTGGCGTGGTCGTCACCGGATTCTGACACCAGTTCGTACTGTGGCAACGCCTTCTGTCGGCCCTGCAGCCATTCCTGCAGGCGGGTCTTGGGGTCCTTCTCCGGTCGCCCGGTGGCCGGCAGCGCCTCCATCGAGGCGGCAAACCAGGGCAGGACCATCGCCCGGCAGGCTTCAAAACCCGCGTCCAGGTAGATCGCAGCAACCACGGCCTCGAATGCATCGGCCAGGGTCGAGTCGCGGCGATGGCCGCCGGACTTCATTTCGCCGGGGCCCATCGTCAGCCGGTCACCCAGCTGCAGGGTCCGCGCGATCACCGCCAGCGCACCCTCGCGGACCAGCTCGGCGCGGGCGCGGGTCATCGCGCCTTCGTCCGCCTTGGGCCAGCGCAGGTACAACGCCTCGGCGACCATCATGTTGACGATGCTGTCGCCAAGGAACTCCAGCCGCTCGTTATGCGGCGCGCCGGCACTGCGATGGGTCAGCGCCTGCTTGAGCAGGTCTGGGTCGCGGAAGGCGTGACCGATCAGGTCTTCACGTTGGAAAGATTTATTCGGCACCGCTACGGGTCAGGTCCTGGGAAGAATCGAATTTGCCAACCACATCCAGGTTGCCGACCAGTTGGCGGCGCACTTCGTAGTTGACCTTGAGGGTCCAGCCATTGTCGCGACGGTCGAACTTGACGTTGGCCGGCTTCACGTTGTCCGAGTAGTTGATGTACAGCCGCTTGAAGAACAGTTCCTGGATGTTGGCCGGCGCCATGCTGCCGATGCCCGGTTCCTTGGCCAGGCTCTTCATCGCCGAGCGCACCGCGTAATACTCCTGGTACATCGGGAACAGCTTCATGCCGATGTAGAGGAAGAAGCCAACCACGATCAGGACCGTCAGGAACGAGGTCAGGGTCATGCCGCGCTGCGTGTTCATCGTCTTCATTGCGTTCTCCCCAGATACGCGAGTGGATGTGAAGTCAGTTGATGCTCGAGCCGATCCGCGACGGTTCGAAGCCGTCCTTGCAGAACCAGCCCTGGCAGTTCAGCCAGATCAGGAATGCCTTGCCGCGCAGGTTCTCTTCCGGCAGCAGGCCCCAGAAACGGCCGTCGTCGCTGTTGTCGCGATTGTCGCCCATCACCAGGTACTTGCCGGCCGGCACGGTCCACTGGCCCTGGCCACGCGGATAATCGGTCTCCAGCACGGTGTGGGTACGGCCCGGCAGGTGCTCGACCAGCAGGTTGGCGCCCTCACCCTGGCCCTTGTGGCCAGCGTAGATGCCCTTGTTGTCGTACTTCAGCGGTTCGCCGTTGAGGATCACCCCGTCGCCTTCGAACACGACGGTGTCGCCCGGCACGCCGATCACGCGCTTGATGAAGTTCTCGCCCTTGGCCGGGTCGTTGTCGCCATGGCCGGGGAAGTGGAACACCACCACGTCACCACGGGCCGGATCGCCGACCGGCACGAAGCGGGTGTTGGTGATCGGCAGGCGCAGGCCATAGGAGAACTTGTTGACCAGGATGAAATCGCCGATCAGCAGGTTCGGCATCATCGAGCTGGACGGGATCTTGTACGGCTCGGCGATGAAGCTGCGCACGATCAGCACGATCGCCAGCACCGGGAAGAACGCACGCGAGTAGTCCACCAGCACCGGCTCGGTGTCGAGCAGGCCGGCGCGCTGGGCGCGACGCTTGGCCAGGTACAGCTTGTCGGCCAGCAGGATCAGGCCGGAGGCCAGGGTCAGCACGACCAGGAGGATCTCAAACAGTTTCATTCAGGGTCCTTTGCAACGTCACCGGACGATCGGCCCGAAGGCCGGTTTCGGGGCTTATTTGTTGTCCATCTGCAGCACGGCCAGGAAGGCTTCCTGCGGAATTTCCACGCGGCCGACCTGCTTCATGCGCTTCTTGCCTTCCTTCTGCTTTTCCAGAAGCTTCTTCTTGCGCGAAACGTCGCCACCATAGCACTTGGCCAGAACGTTCTTGCGCATGGCCTTGACCGTGGTGCGCGAGATGATCTGCGAGCCGACGGCGGCCTGGATGGCCACGTCGAACTGCTGGCGCGGGATCAGGTCCTTCATCTTTTCGCACAGCTCGCGACCACGACGATCGGCATGGCTGCGATGCACGATCAGCGACAGCGCATCGACCTTGTCGCCGTTGATCAGCACGTCCACGCGCACGAACGGACCGGCATCGAAGCGCACGAAGTGGTAGTCCAGCGAGGCATAGCCACGGCTGACCGACTTCAGCTTGTCGAAGAAGTCCAGCACCACTTCGGCCATCGGCAGCTCGTAGCTGATCTGCACCTGGCTGCCCAGGTAGTTGATGCCGATCTGGCTGCCGCGCTTTTCTTCGCACAGCTTGATGATGTTGCCGATGTACTCCTCGGGAGTGAGCACGTTGGCGCGGATGATCGGCTCGCGGATCTCCTGCACATGGTTCACCGGCGGCAGCTTGGCCGGGTTGTCCATGTTGATGATCGTGCCATCGGTCTTCAGGACTTCATACACCACCGTCGGCGCGGTGCTGATCAGGTCCAGGTTGTATTCGCGTTCCAGGCGCTCCTGCACGATTTCCATGTGCAGCATGCCGAGGAAGCCGCAGCGGAAACCAAAGCCCATCGCTTCGGAGCTTTCCGGTTCGAAGCGCAGCGCGGCATCGTTCAGGCGCAGCTTGTCCAGCGCTTCGCGCAGGTCCGGGTAGTCCTCGGCATCGACCGGGAACAGGCCGGCGAACACGCGCGGCTGCATTTCCTGGAAGCCCGGCAGCGGCTTCGGCGCCGGGTCGGCAGCGAGGGTGAGGGTGTCACCGACGGGCGCGCCGTGCACGTCCTTGATGCTGGCGGTGACCCAGCCCACTTCGCCCGCGCGCAGTGCCGGCAGCACCTTGCGCTTCGGGGTGAACACGCCGACGTTGTCGACCTGGTGGTTGCGGCCGGTGGACATCACCTGCAGCTTGTCACCGGCCTTGATCTCGCCCTGCATCACGCGCACCAGCGAGACCACGCCCAGGTAGTTGTCGAACCACGAGTCGATGATCAGCGCCTGCAGCTTGTCGGTATCGCGCGGCACCGGCGGCGGAATGCGATGCACGATCGCTTCCAGCACGTCGACCACGTTAAGGCCGGTCTTGGCGCTGACCGGCACGGCGTCGCTGGCATCGATGCCGATCACGGCCTCGATCTCGGCCTTTGCGCGCTCGATATCGGCGGTAGGCAGGTCGATCTTGTTGATCACCGGCACCACTTCCAGCCCCTGCTCCACGGCGGTGTAGCAGTTGGCCACCGACTGCGCTTCCACGCCCTGGGCCGCATCGACCACCAGCAGCGCGCCCTCGCAGGCGGCCAGCGAGCGGCTGACTTCATAGGAGAAGTCGACGTGGCCGGGGGTGTCGATGAAGTTCAGGTGGTAGGTCTGGCCGTCCTTCGCCACGTACGGCAGCGACACCGACTGCGCCTTGATGGTGATGCCACGTTCGCGCTCGATCGGGTTGGAGTCGAGCACCTGCGCTTCCATCTCGCGGGCCTGGAGGCCGCCACAGAGCTGGATGATGCGGTCGGCCAGCGTGGACTTGCCGTGGTCGACGTGGGCGATGATGGAGAAGTTGCGGATGTTCCGCATCGAATCAGAGGACATAGAGAGGTGGCGGCGGCGCGCGGCGTCGTCAGGGTAACGGTCGATTATCGCATGCCCGGAGGGCCGCCGCGTGGTTGGCCTGCCGGCACGGCCCCGGAATGGCCGAAGCCCCGCCAGGGCGGGGCTTCGGGGACACCACGATGGCCGCCGTGAAGGCGGCCATCGGTTGTTACGGGCCGGCCTTGACCGCGACGAAGGCGCTGTTGCCGCTGCCAGTACGGACCAGCAGCATGACCACATCGCCCTTCTTGTAGCCGGACAGCGCGCGGTTCAGGGCTTCAACGCTGCCGACCGGGGTACTGGCCACCTGCAGGATCACCATGCCCCCGGACAGGCCGGCATCACGGGCGCCCTCGCCCTTCACGGCGGTGATGCGGACACCTTCGCCCGCCTCCAGGCCCAGCTGCTTGCGCTGCGGCGCAGTCAGGTCGGCAACGTCCAACCCCAGCAGGGCATTGGCGCCGGCCTGCGGAGCCGCCGTGTCATTGCCTGCGGACGGGCTGCGGGCATTGCCCTGCGCGTCCTCGGCCAGAGCGGTCAGGGTCGCGCTCAGGTCACGCGGCTTGCCATCGCGGATCACGCCCAGGGTGACGCGGCTGCCCGGTGCCATCGCACCGATCAGCGGCGGCAGATCGGACCAGCTGTTGACCGGCGCACCGTTCACCGTGCGGATCACGTCACCGATCTTGACCCCGGCCTTGGCCGCAGCGCTGTCCGGCACGATCTGGTTGACCAGCGCACCGCGGCTGTCGGGCAGGCCCATCGCCTGCGCCTTCAAGCCGTCGATTTCCTGCACCACCGCGCCGAGCTGGCCACGGGTGACCTTGCCGGTCTTCTTGATCTGCTCGACCGCGCTCATCGCCAGATCGATCGGGATCGCGAAGCTGATGCCCATGTAGCCACCCGAGGCCGAGAAGATCTGCGAATTGATGCCGACCACTTCACCACGGGTGTTCAGCAGCGGGCCGCCGGAATTGCCCTGGTTGATCGCCACGTCGGTCTGGATGAACGGCACATAGCGCTGGTCCGGCCCACCGGTGTTGCGGCCGAGGGCACTGACCACGCCAGCGGTAACCGAGTGGTCGAGGCCGAACGGTGAGCCGATCGCGACAACCCACTGACCGGGCTTCAGGCTGTTGGAGTCCCCCACGCGCACGGTCGGCAGGTTCTTGCCGTCGATCTTCAGCAGGGCGACGTCGTACTGCTGGTCACTGCCGATCACCTTGGCGGTGAACTCGCGACGATCGCCGAGCTTGACCTTCACTTCGCTGGCGTCGGCGACCACGTGGTAATTGGTCAGCACGTAGCCGTCAGGCGAAATGATGAAGCCCGAGCCCATGCCGCGGCCCTTGATGCTGGGGCCGCCGTCCTGCCCGCCAGGGCCCTGCCCGGGCATCGGGAAATCCGGGCCGAAGAAGCGGCGGAAGAACTCGGGCATCTCGTCATCACCCGGGCCCATGCCGCCCCGCGCCTGGCGGTTGCTGCGGACGATGGTGGTGTCGACGTTGACCACACCGGGGCCGACCTGCTCAACCAGGTTGGTGAAGTCAGGCAGACCGCTGACCAACGGCTGCGCCGGCGCGCGTGGGGCCGCAGCGGCGGCGGCGGCCTGCGGCTGGGCGGCAGGCGCCGCCGGTTGGGCACAGGCCACCAGCGGCAGGGTCAGGGCGAACAGGCCAATGGCATGCGTGCGGAGTCGGGGAGTCATCGGACGGCAACCTCCGGGTCGGATGGAAAGGGAAAGAAGCGCCCCGCCGACGGCGGGGCGTGGAACGGTACCCGGCTCAGTCGCGCGGGCGTTGCGACGCCGGCAGGTCGTCCTGCAGGCGTGGCTCGAACGGATAGAACGCAGCGCCACCGGCATGGGCCGGGAAACTGGCATTGAGGGCGCCACCGGCGGCGGGCGCCAGGCTGGAGCGCGGCCACGGCCGTGCCTGCAGGTTGCCGACCTCGCCAAAGGGCAGATTGCGCGCGCTACCGGCGGGCATGGTCGGGGTCAGCGGCGCCTGGCTGGCAACCGCGCGCAGCGGTGCGTCATCGCGCTGGGCCACGCGTGCGGCCTGCTGGCTGCGGGTGGCGCTGGCGCGGCGCACATCCTGGCGACGGCTGGCGGCGGCCATGGCCACCGCCGGCACGCTGGCCACGGCCATCGCAGCAGTGTCCACCGACGCCTCGGTGACGGCAGCCGGTTGCTCCGATGCCGGCGGCAACTGCGCCTGGCTGGCGATCACCTGCGGTGCGGAGACATCCACCGGCGGCGCCTCCTGCAGTTTTTCGCGGCCGACGAACAGCGCTACGGCAGCAACCGAGGCGGCCAGCGCACCGCCGCCCCATGCACGCCAACCACTACGGCGGGCCTGACGCTTCGGCTCGGCCAGCGGTGCGGGCTCGGCGGCGATGGCGGCAGCCACGGCGGCGCTGAAACCGGCCGGTGCCAGCAGCGACGCCTGGCCGCGCATGACATCACCCAGCAGCTGCCAGCGTTCCTGGCAGCCAGCCAGTTCCGGATCGTGTTCCATGCGGCGCACCAGGAAGCGCGCCTCGTCTGCCCCCAGCTCGCCGTCGACCAGCGCCGACAACTGCTGGCGATGGCGTTCGTCCAGGCGTTGCCCGGCGGGAGACTGGTGGTTGTGCGATTCGTTGTTCGGAATGCGGGTCATATACGGCTCTTCTCGCGGGTGGCACTGCCAATGTCCAGCAGCGGCCGGAGTTCGGTGTCGATCGCCTCGCGCGCCCGGAAGATCCGTGAACGCACGGTGCCGATCGGGCACCCCATCTTCTGCGCGATTTCCTCGTAGCTCAGGCCTTCCACCTCGCGCAGGGTGATCGCCGACCGGAGTTCTTCCGGCAGCGCGTTGACGGCCTTCATCACCGTCTGTTCCAGTTCCTGGCGCATCAACTCGCGCTCGGGCGTGTCGGTGTCGCGCAGGCGTGTGCCGGTGTCGAACTGCTCGGCGTCGCCGATGTCGATGTCATCGGTCGGCGGTCGGCGATTGTGCGAAGCCAGATGGTTTTTGGCGGTGTTCACGGCGATCCGATGCAACCAGGTTGAGAACTGGGCGTCGCCGCGGAAGCTTCCAATCGCACGGTATGCACGGATGAAAGTGTCCTGGGCCACGTCCTGACATTCACTCCAGTCGGCGATGTAGCGACCGACCAGGGCCACGACCCGATGCTGGTACTTGCGCACCAGGACATCGAAGGCGGCACTCTCGCCGTGCTGCACGCGCCGGACCAGTTCCAGATCCAGCTCCTGAGGTGTATCAACATCGGCCATGAGGGGCCGCACTCCTGTCAGCCCAACCGACGTCGGGCAATGAGACTGCCAATCCCGGGAAAAGTTCAGTCGCCGATCACCTGGCGCCGCACCAGCTTTTAACCACCGTTCCGTTAACGTTCCGGTCCAAGGCCTGCGATCCGGGGCGCCACACCCCTGCTATTGGGATTTGACGCGGGGGAAACAACCTCTGGATCATAGCCCCCTTCTCCATACACAACCGGATGGAACGTCCATGCTCTCAAGCTTCGATGGTCTCCGCTTCAGCCACTGGCACCCCGAGATCCGCGACGATGGCGTGGTGGTCCTCTCTCTGGATCGTCAGGACAGCAGTGTCAACGCAATGTCGCAGGATGTGCTGCTGGAGCTGGGCGACCTGCTGGAGCGCATCGCCATGGACCCACCGAAGGGCGTGGTGATCCAGTCCCTCAAGAAGGCAGGCTTCATCGCCGGTGCCGACCTGAAGGAGTTCCAGGAGTTCGATCGCCGCGGCACCGTCAACGACGCCATCCGCCGCGGCCAGTCGACCTACCAGAAGCTGGCAGAACTGCCCTGCCCGACCGTGGCCGCCATCCATGGCCATTGCCTGGGCGGCGGTACCGAGCTGGCCCTGGCCTGCCGTTATCGCGTTGCATCCAATGACAGTTCCACCCGCATCGGCCTGCCGGAAACCCAACTGGGCATCTTCCCGGGCTGGGGTGGCAGCGCGCGCCTGCCGCAGCTGGTCGGCGCACCGGCGGCGATGGACATGATGCTGACCGGACGCACGCTGTCGGCCTCGGCCGCACGCGGCATCGGGCTGGTCGACAAGGTGGTGGCACCGGCCGTCGTGCTCGATACCGCCGTGGCGCTGGCACTGTCCGGCACCACCCGCCCGTTCAAGCAGCGTGCGCTGGCCTGGGCGACCAATACCTGGCCGGCACGCCAGCTGCTGGCCCCGCAGATGGTCAAGCAGGTCGCACGCAAGGCGAAGAAGGACCAGTACCCGGCGCCGTATGCGTTGATCAGCACCTGGCAGCGCAGCGGCGGCAAGCCGGTGCAGGCACGCCTGGATGCCGAACGACGCGCCGTAGTGAAGCTGGCCAGCACGCCGACCGCGCGCAACCTGATCCGCATCTTCTTCCTCACCGAACGCCTGAAGGGCCTGGGCGGTGGCGATTCCGGCATCCGCCACGTGCACGTGGTCGGTGCCGGCGTGATGGGCGGTGACATTGCTGCGTGGGCCGCCTACAAGGGTTTTGAAGTGACCCTGCAGGACCGCGAGCAGCGCTTCATCGACCCGGCCATGGAACGTGCACAGGCACTGTTCGCCAAGAAGGTGCGTGACGAGAGCAAGCGCCCGGCCGTCGCCGCGCGCCTGCGTGCGGACCTGGAAGGCAATGGCGTGGCGCAGGCCGATCTGGTCATCGAAGCGATCATCGAGAACCCGGAAGCCAAGCGTGCGCTGTACCAGACGCTGGAGCCGAAGATGAAGCTCGACGCGTTGCTGACCACCAACACCTCGTCGATTCCGCTGGTGGAGCTGCGCGATCACATCCAGCGCCCGGCGCAGTTCGCCGGCCTGCATTACTTCAACCCGGTGGCCCAGATGCCGTTGGTGGAGATCATCCATCACGACGGCATGGCGGCCGAAACCGAGCGTCGCCTGGCAGCCTTCTGCAAGGCGCTGGGCAAGTTCCCGGTGCCGGTGGCCGGCACGCCCGGCTTCCTGGTCAACCGCGTGCTGTTCCCGTACATGCTGGAAGCGGCCACCGCATACGCTGAAGGCATTCCGGGCCCGGTGATCGACAAGGCGGCGGTGAAGTTCGGCATGCCGATGGGCCCGATCGAACTGATCGACACCGTAGGCCTGGACGTGGCCGCTGGCGTGGGCAAGGAACTGGCCCCGTTCCTGGGCCTGCAGATTCCGGCGGCGCTGCAGACGGTGGAACCGGACAAGCGCGGCAAGAAGGATGGCCAGGGCATCTACACCTGGGAGAACGGCCGGGCCAAGAAGCCGGACGTGGCGCGCGACTATCAGGCGCCTGCCGATCTGGAAGATCGCCTGATCCTGCCGTTGTTGAACGAGGCGGTGGCCTGCCTGCACGAAGGCGTGGTGGCCGACGCGGACCTGCTGGACGCGGGCGTGATCTTCGGTACCGGCTTCGCACCGTTCCGCGGCGGTCCGATCCAGCACATCCGTGCGGTGGGTGCCGATGCCATCGTGGAGCGCCTGAAGGCGCTGCAGCAGCGCCACGGTGACCGCTTCGCACCGCGCCCGGGCTGGGACAACCCGGTACTGCGCGAACCGGTGGTTTGATGTGATCAGCCGGGCCTGCGGCCCGGCACCCGCGGAGGCAACAGCAACAGCCGAAGCCAGAGCCGGAGCAACAGCCGGCTCTGGCTTTTCTGTTTGTTGGGCGGGGCGGTGTGGGCTTGCAGGACACGCCGTGAACCCGTCCATGGGGGCTCGATGGCGCCATCCATGGCGCCAACGGTCCTGCAAGCCCACACCGCCCCACCCCTGACAGTTTCCCGGTGACGGTCGGTGACCTTCGGGAGCTGGTAGGTGTCGACCTTGGTCGACACGCTTGGTCCACGCCATGCGTGGATGCGAGCGAAGCGACCGGCGTTTGAGTTTGATTTTGATTTTCTTTTTTCTTCTCCGTGGCTGGACAGCACACGGAAACCGTCAGAGGCCGGGCGGGTGGGTGGCCCAGGACCGTTGGCGCCATGGATGGCGCCATCGAGCCCCCATGGACGGGTTTACGGCGTGTCCTGCGCCACCCACCCGCCCGGCCAAGCGCGGCTTCTGCTTTTGCCTTCAGCGACCAACCCACAGCCATGAGGGGCTGCGCCGTTGGCTGGAACAACCTGTTACCCGGACGGGGAATGTCACCGCAACCACCACATGCGATGCTGACCGCCTTGATCCCTGCCAGCGAGAACGCCCGCATGACCACCATCATCGCCCCGCGCGTGCACGACATCGGCGGCCTGGAAGTGCGCCGCGCCGTGCCCACCCTGCAGGCCCGCAGCATCGGTTCGTTCGTGTTCGTCGACCAGATGGGCCCGGCACTCATGCACCCCGGTACCGCCATCGACGTGCGCCCGCACCCGCATATCGGCCTGGCCACCGTCACCTACCTCTGGTCCGGTGCCATCGGCCACCGCGATACGCTGGGCTCAGACCAGGTGATCCGTCCCGGTGACGTCAACTGGATGACCGCCGGCCGCGGCATCGCCCATTCCGAGCGCACGCCGCAACCGGACCGCGACCATGACAACCCGATCCACGGCATGCAGACCTGGGTTGCGTTGCCGAAGTCGCATGAGGAAATCGAACCGGCCTTCTACCACCATGCCGCCGCCACCCTGCCCGAGCAGCGCCGCAACGGCGCCTGGCTGCGCGTCATTGCCGGACGCGCCTATGGCGAGGAGTCGCCGGTCAAGGTGTTCGCCGACACGCTCAACGTGGCGATCGACCTGGACCCGGATGCGGAGATCGACATCGATGATGGCCACCGCGAACGTGCGCTGTACATCCTCGAGGGCGAAGCGCAGCTGGATGGTGTGGACATTCCCGCCCAGCACCTGGTGATTCCCGAAGCTGGTGCGCGCGGCCGCCTGCGTGCGAAGACGCCGGTGAAGGCGATGCTGTTCGGCGGCGAACCGCTGGATGGCCCGCGCCATCTGTGGTGGAACTTCGTGTCCAGTTCCAAGGAGCGTATCGAGCAGGCCAAGCACGATTGGGAAGCCGGACGTTTCGGCACCATTCCCGGCGACGACAAGGAATTCATTCCCCTGCCCCAGTACTGAGCATCGCGTGTTGCACACATCCGAAGGTGTATCCCTGCACCCGGCGTTGACGCTACAGTCACCCGCTGATCACTGAAATGTGACATAAATCACACTTTAGACCGTCAAAGGAGTGCAACACATGAGCATGGGTAAACGCTTGTCCGCCGAGTTCCTCGGCACGTTCTGGCTGGTTCTGGGTGGCTGTGGCAGTGCGGTGCTGGCCGCCAAGTTCGGTGGCGACGGCAATCCGCTGGGTATCGGTTTCCTCGGCGTGGCCCTGGCCTTCGGCCTGACCGTGGTGACCGGCGCCTACGCGTTCGGCCATATCTCCGGTGCGCACTTCAATCCAGCGGTCAGCGTGGGCCTGTGGGCCGGTGGGCGCTTCCCGACCCGGGATCTGGTGCCCTACATCATCGCGCAGGTGGCCGGCGGCCTGCTGGCCGGCTTCATCCTGCTGCAGATCGCCTCCGGTGCCAGCGGCTTCGCCATTGATGGCAGCCAGGCCGGCGCGTTCGCCAGCAACGGTTATGGTGCGCTGTCCCCCGGTGGCTACAGCGTGGCGGCCGCATTCCTGTGCGAAGTGGTGCTCACGGCGGTGTTCCTGATCGTGATCATGGGCGCGACCCATGGCAAGGCGCCGGCGGGCTTCGCGCCGCTGGCCATCGGCCTGGCCCTGACCCTGATCCACCTGATCAGCATTCCGGTGACCAATACGTCGGTGAACCCGGCCCGCTCCACGGCGGTGGCCTTCTTCGCCGGCAGTGGCGCAACCGGCCAGCTCTGGCTGTTCTGGGTCGCCCCGCTGCTGGGCGGTGCGATCGGCGGCATCATCTACAAGTGGATCGGCAACGACCGCTGAGCCATGACCGTGCCATTGCGGCCGACCCTCGGCCGCAATGGTTACGGATGTAACCGCGATTTGTGCGATCGCTCACGTTCCGTTAAGGTCTGGTCATCCGCCCGTGCTTTCGCCGGGCAGGACGGCATCCGGGGATGGGATGCCTCGACCGCCGGTGTCACCGGCGGTGCCAACGACACGCCACCTTGGGGGATGCATGAAGTTCGCGCCTGTTGTTCTGTCGAGCCTGTTGTTCGTTGCAGCGTCTGCCTGCGCGCAGGCCCCGGTCGACTGTCCTTCGTTGCCCGCCAGCAGCGGCCTGCAATGGCAGCAGCAGGCACAGTCCGGCTTCCTGGTCTGCCGCGCGGCCACCAGTGACGGGCGCGAAGTACTGAGCCTGATGCTCAGCCAGCGCGATCCGGGCATTCCACTGACCCGCTCGCTGCGCCAGGAAAAAGGCAGCTTTGCCGGTGAATCGATGTACTGGTACCAGCCGGATCTGGGCGGCCAGCAGCCGCCGGGCTATGCCGAGCGCCGCATCAGCGTGGTCAAGCTGGACAAGGGCCGCTACGCGCAGATCGCGCTGTATCCCGACAGTTCCCAGGAACTGGGCACGCTGCAGCAGCTTGCGCAGGGCATGAACCTGACGCCCTCTGCCGTGGCCGACGGCCGCTGAGGCGCTGCGGGGATGACTGCCTGGCAGCATTCCCGCACTTCCACCCGATCCATCGGTAGCGCCGGGCCATGCCTGGCGGCTTTCGGCCGTGTCGGCTCTTCTGGACATCCGCCGGGCATGGCCCGGCGCTACCAATGTGCTGTGGGCATGGCCCGGCGCTACCGATGCGCTGTGGGCATGGCCCGCAGCGCGACCTCAGAACCTGCCTTCCTGGAAATCGACGAAGGCCTGCATCAATTCCTCGCGGGTGTTCATCACGAACGGGCCATGGCGCATCACCGGCTCGCGCAACGGACGACCCGCCACCAGGATCAACCGCGCGCCGTCGCTGCCTGCCGACAGATGCAGCTGCTCGCCGCCGCCCAGCACCGCCAGTTCCTGCCGCGCCACGTCGCGCGCAGCATCCTGCTCGCCCACTGTCAGCCCGCCTTCGAACACATAGACGAACGCGTTGTGGCCTTCGGGCAGGGAGTAGGTCCAGGCACGATCGGCCTCCAGTGCAATGTCCAGATACAGCGGATCGGTGGCTGGCTGCGCGATCGGCCCCGCCGTGCCCTCGACCGTGCCGGCGATCACCTTGACCTGCACGCCTTCGGCCGGCTGCACCACCGGGATCTTCCCGGGAGCGAATTCCTGGTACTTCGGCGCGGTCATCTTGTCGCGCGCCGGCAGGTTCACCCACAGCTGGAAGCCGCGCATCTGCCCGCTTTCCTGCTCGGGCATCTCCGAATGCACCAGGCCACGGCCGGCCGTCATCCACTGCACGCTGCCGGGGGTCAGAAGGCCCTCGTTGCCGTGATTGTCGCGATGCCGCATGCGGCCATCGAGCATGTAGGTGACGGTCTCGAAACCACGATGCGGATGCTCGGGGAAACCGGCGATGTAGTCCTCGGCGCGATCGGTACCGAATTCGTCGAGCAGCAGGAACGGATCGAGGTCGGGCAGCGAGGGGCCGCCGATGACCCGGGTCAGGCGAACACCGGCACCGTCGGAGGTGGGCATGCCACGGATGGTACGCAGGACGCGGACCGGCTCGGGAAGGCTCATGGTGACTCCTGTTGGATGGATGCCGCTAAAAATGGACGCTGCAGCGCGCAACGCCAATGGATGCCGTCGCAACCGATTGTTCCATCCCTGGTGTTCGCCGCACGTCATGTCCGCACGCCGGCACCGCCTGCGTTGTCGGCTGCGAGGGAACATCGCCACCTGCCACACCCATGTACGACCAAAGTACTACCGCCGAATGGTCCCGTGCACATTGACCCTGCCAGGGGCACGCGGGACTCTTTGCCTGTCTTTCCGGGAGAGAGCACCTCATGAAAGGTTTTTCCAAAATAGGCTGGGCGGCCCTCGCCCTGCTCGGCGCGTTCTGCCTGGGCACGGTGGCGCTGCGGCGCGGTGAGCACATCAACGCGTTGTGGATCGTGGTCGCGGCGGTATCGCTGTACCTGGTTGCCTACCGCTTCTACAGCCTGTTCATCGCCGACAAGGTGATGCAGCTCGATCCGACCCGGGCCACCCCGGCGGTGATCAACAACGATGGCCTGGACTACGTACCGACCAACAAGCACGTGCTGTTCGGCCACCACTTCGCCGCCATTGCCGGTGCGGGCCCGCTGGTCGGCCCGGTGCTGGCCGCGCAGATGGGCTACCTGCCCGGCCTGCTGTGGCTGGTGGTCGGCGTGGTGCTGGCCGGTGCGGTGCAGGACTTCATGGTCCTGTTCCTGTCCAGCCGCCGCAACGGCCGTTCACTGGGTGACCTGGTGCGCGAGGAAATGGGCCAGGTGCCCGGCACCATCGCGTTGTTCGGTGCCTTCCTGATCATGATCATCATCCTGGCCGTGCTGGCGATGGTGGTGGTCAAGGCACTGGCGGAAAGCCCGTGGGGCATGTTCACGGTGATCGCGACGATGCCCATCGCGATCCTGATGGGCGTCTACATGCGCTACATCCGGCCGGGCAAGATCGGTGAGATCTCGGTGGTGGGCCTGGTGCTGCTGCTCGCCGCGATCTGGTTCGGTGGCAAGGTGGCGGCAGACCCGACCTGGGGCCCGGCGTTCACCTTCACCGGCACCCAGATCACCTGGATGCTGATCGGCTACGGTTTCGTCGCCTCGGTGCTGCCGGTCTGGCTGCTGCTGGCACCGCGCGACTACCTGTCGACCTTCCTGAAGATCGGCACGATCATCGCGCTGGCCATCGGCATCCTGGTGGTGATGCCGGAACTGAAGATGCCGGCGCTGACCCAGTTCGCGGCCAGCGGCGACGGCCCGGTGTGGAAGGGCGGCATGTTCCCGTTCCTGTTCATCACCATCGCCTGCGGTGCGGTGTCGGGTTTCCATGCACTGATCTCCTCGGGCACTACGCCCAAGCTGCTGGCCAATGAAGCGCACATGCGCTACATCGGCTACGGCGGCATGCTGATGGAATCGTTCGTGGCCGTGATGGCGCTGGTGGCCGCCTCGATCATCGATCCGGGCATCTACTTCGCGATGAACAGCCCGGCGGCAGTGATCGGTGCCGATGCCGCATCGGCCGCACACTACATCACCAATACCTGGGGCTTCACCATCACCCCCGAACAGCTGACCGCCACGGCGGCAGCAATCGGTGAGCCGACCATCCTGCATCGTGCCGGTGGTGCCCCCACCCTGGCGGTGGGCATCGCGCAGATCCTGCATGAGGCGATCCCCAGCAGCAGCGATGCGATGATGGCGTTCTGGTACCACTTCGCCATCCTGTTCGAAGCACTGTTCATCCTCACCGCTGTGGATGCGGGCACACGTGCCGGTCGTTTCATGCTGCAGGACCTGCTCGGCAATTTCGTGCCGGCGCTGAAGAAGACCGAGTCGTGGACCGCCAACATCATCGGCACTGCCGGCTGCGTGGCGCTGTGGGGCTACCTGCTGTACACCGGCGTGGTCGATCCGTTCGGCGGCATCCAGACGTTGTGGCCGTTGTTCGGCATCTCCAACCAGATGCTGGCGGGTATCGCGCTGATGCTGGGCACGGTGGTGCTGTTCAAGATGAAGCGTGACCGCTACGCGTGGGTCACCGCGGTGCCTGCGGTGTGGCTGCTGATCTGCACCACCTATGCTGGTTTCATCAAGATCTTCGACAGCAATCCGGCGCAGGGCTTCCTGGCACAGGCACACAAGTTCCAGGACGCGTTGGCCAGCGGCACCATCACCGCACCGGCGAAGTCGGTCGCACAGATGCAGCAGATCGTGGTCAACGCCTACGTCAACACCGGCCTGACCGCGCTGTTCCTGCTGGTGGTGGCGTCGGTGCTGGTGTATTCGATCAAGACGATCGTGGCGGCGCGCCGCAATCCGCAGCGCAGCGACCGCGAGACCCCGTACGTGGCGCTGAAGCCGCATGAAATGGTGGACCTGTAATGAGTACACAACTGGTTCCGGTGGGGCAGTACCAGGCGCATCGCCGGATCTGGCGACGCCTGGTGCAGACGGCGCGGCTGTGCTGCGGCATTCCCGACTACGACAACTATGTGCGGCATGTGCGGGAGAAGCATCCGGACCGCGAGCCGATGGACTACAAGACGTTCTTCCGCGAGCGGCAGGAAGCGCGGTATGGCGGGCGCAACGGTGGTCGCTGCTGTTGAGGTTCCCGGTGGGTGCCGGGCTTGCAGCCCGGCGCCCGCAGAGGCAACGGCAACGGCAACGGCAACATCAACTGCAACCGCAACTGCTGGAGCGTCGGCTCTGGGGTTCTGTGGGTTTGACGGGGCGGTGTGGGCTTGCAGGACACGCCGTAAACCCGTCCATGGGGGCTCGATGGCGCCATCCATGGCGCCAACGGTCCTGCAAGCCCACACCGCCCCACCTTTGACAGATTTCCGGTGACGGTGCGAATCATCCGGGGCCTGATCCGTTTTCCCTGGAGAACGGATCAGGCCCCTTTCTGTTCGTGGATGTCGGCGGTTGCGGGCGCCGCCCGGCGGGACTACTCCGTGAGGGTGATCGGGGTCAGGGTGACCTTGGCGTTGTTGGCCGCTCCCATCCGGTCCTGGTAGGCCTGGCCGCGCTGCAACAGGTAGTAGCTGTCGATATAGTCGATGTCGTTGGCAAACCACGACGTGGGCATGGCCTTGAGGATCGCGCCTGCGATGTCGGCGATGACGGCATACTCAGGAGCGAAGGCGCCCAGTGCGGCTTTGACGCCGTTGCTCAGCGCCACCAGCAGCTCCTGGTAATTGGTATCGCCGTCATCTTCGAACAGCTGCACGTTGGCGGCGTTGAAGCGATAGTTGCCCCAGATGATCAGCGGTTGCTGCGGGGTGTAGTCGGTACCGTCGTAGTCCAGGTACGGCATGTCGACGGTGACCATCTCCGGTGCGGTGGCGCCCACCTGCAGACCGGAAACAACAGCGAACACCTCGGCTGCCCCCAGCGCCCAGGGCTCCTGGTCGTCCGCCAGGCGGATGCGGTCCAGGCGGGTGACATCCAGCGACGCCTGCGTGCCGTCAGCCGACAGCTGGATGCGTTCGGGCGATTGCAGGCCGCGGGCCTTCAGCCCCGCATTGACCAGGGCCATGCCCTCCTGCACGGCACGCCGCGTGTCGACGTCGACGATCAGCACCGGAAAGTCCGGGGCCCGTTTCGCATCCAGTACATGCGCGCGGCCCTGCGCGTCGTAGGCGGTGATCGTGGTCCAGTCGCGATCATTGCCACGCGGCAGACTGGCCACCCACAGCGGATGCGCATTGATGGCCGCCAGCGAGTGCCCCTCGGGCACGTACGCACGCAGCTGCAGCAGCCCCTGCCCCTGTGCCGGGAGCCCCTTGCGCTGGCGCAGCTGGCGATCGCCAGCAGCCAGCGATGCACTGGCCAGCGTATGCGCCTGCGGATCGAAACGGCCCATCAACGATTGCACCGGCACGCCCTGCTCCGGCGCCGCATGCAGCGAGCTGCGCACTGCATCGGCGAACCCTGGCTGGGCGATCAGTGCCGCCACCTCGCGCGCACCGGCATCGGTCAGCACCTGCACATCGGCGCCGCCGGCCCTCACCGGTCCCTGCGCGAAGGCCCCCGTGCTGACCAGCAACAGCACCAGTGCGGAAACCCGAAACCTCCATTGCTTCATCATCGACGGCCCCATCGAACGTCGCCGGCAACGCCGGCAGGAGCTTGCCACGCTACGGCGCACGCGCCATACGTTCCGGTATGTGCCGCACAGTTCCGGCAGCGTCCCGCGAAAAACAGCCGAGCGTGGGCTCGGCTCTACCCGTTCCTGATTTCCGTCGCTGGCCGCGAGAGGGCTCAGCCGTTGGCCATCCACTTCAGGATCAGCCCGGTCACATACGCCAGGCCGGTACCGGTGGCATAACCAACCGTGCCGAGCAGCACGCCCACCGGCGCCAGCGTCGGATGGAATGCTGCCGCCACCACCGGTGCCGAGGCGGCGGCGCCGATGTTGCCCTGCGAACCGATCGCGAAGAAGAACAGCGGCGCACGCACCAGCTTGGCCACGATCCACAGCACAAGCACGTGGGTGGCCATCCAGATGGCCCCCAGCAGGAACAGCCAGGGACGATCCAGCAGCGACAACAGGTTCATCTGCATGCCGATGCAGGCGATCAGGAAGTACAGGAACACGGTGCCCAGGCGCGAGGCGCCCGCCGCTTCCAGCCGGCGTGCACGGGTGAAGCTGAGTGTCAGGCCCATCGCGGTGGACAGCAGGATCACCCATACAAACTGGCTGTCGAGGCTGAACTGGCTGGCCCAGCTGACATTGGCCTTGAACCAGCCCGACAGCGGTGCGGCGATGGCATGGGCCAGGCCGACGCCGCCCAGTGCCACGCCGACGATCACCATCAGGTCGGTCATGCTGGGGATGCGCGCGTTCTGTGCCTCGTAGGCGCTGATGCGCGCCTTCATCTCATCGATGGCGCGGGTGTCGGCACCGTTGCGGGCATCGATCTGCTGGGCGCGGTTGGCCATGAACAACAGGATCGCCATCCACAGGCTGGCGCAGGCCACGTCGACCACCGCGAACTGGCCGAAGGTAGTGGCATCGGTGCCGAACACTTCGCGCATGGCGACCATGTTGGCGCCACCGCCGATCCAGCTGCCGGCCAACGCGGCCATCCCGGCCCAGGTGTCGCCAGCCACGGTTTCCGGATGGATCAGCTTCATCACCTGGAAGGAGACGATGGCGCCGAGCATGATGCCGGCGGTGCCGGCGCAGAACACCAGCAGCAGCTTCGGCCCCAGCTTGGCGATGCCCTTCAGGTCGATCGACAGGGTCAGCAGGACCAGCGCCGCCGGCAACAGCACATCGCGGGCGACCGGGTTGTACAGCGAGGTGTTGTGGCCATCGATGACACCGGCGGTGTTGTAGATGGCGGGGATGAAATAGCACAGCAGCAGTGCAGGCACCCAGGCGAAGATCTTCTTCAGCAGGGGCGTCGGGCCACTGGCGGCCCAGAAGATCAGGGCAAGGGTGGCGGCGATCAGACCAAGGCCAACGATGTCGTTGCTGATCAGGGCAGTAGCGGGTTCGGTCGGCATGGGATCCTCTGTCGATCGAAAGAGCGGAAAAGAAAAGCGCCGCATAAGCGGCGCGGGTCGAAATTAACATAGTCTTCACGCAGGGTCATGCTGCGCTGCTTGCGGCAGCGCGTGGGCCTGCCGAGAATCGCTGCATTCCCTACTGGAGCCTGCCCCATGCAACTCGGCGCTTTTTCAGTCAGCCTGGCGGTGAAGGACCTGGCCACCTCACGTGCGTTCTACGAAGCGCTGGGGTTCTCGGTGACCGGTGGTGATGCGGCGCAGAACTGGCTGGTACTGCGCAACAATGGCATCGTGGTCGGCCTGTTCCAGGGCATGTTCGAGGGCAACCTGCTCACCTTCAATCCCGGCTGGGACCAGCACAAGCAGGAACTGGCGTCCTTCCAGGACGTGCGTGAGGTGCAGGCCGAGCTGGACGCCAAGGGCATCGCGCTCACGGCGCGTGCCGATCCCGATGGCGAAGGTCCGGCCTATCTGCAGCTGACCGATCCCGATGGCAACGTGATCCTGATCGACCAGCACGTGGCGCGGCCAACGGGGCGGTGACGCGGCCAGCGTGCCAAGCAAGGTTGACACCTACCAGAACGCACGCGGCCATTGCCTGATAGGCGTCGACCTTGGTCGACGGACAGGTCAGCCTGGCCGCGATGTACCAAAGTCGAGCGAGGCCAGGGTGCCGCGCGGTTGGCAGGGCTGCAGCTGCAGGGTCCAGCCCAGGTGCTCGCACAGCCGCGCGATCAGTTCCAGGCCGATGCCACCGCGGTCGCCGCGCTCACCGCGGGCCATCCGCGCGTGGATCGCTGCGATCTCCTCCGGGCTCATGCCATGGCCGGGGTCCTGCAGGGTCAACACCGCTGCCGAGGTCAGGCGCAGCTCGATATGACCGCGGCCGCTGTTCTCGATGGCATTGCGCAGCAGGTTGCCGATCGCTGCCTGCACCACCGCCAGCGGCGCGACGATGTCGACCGGCGCGGCCTGGATGCCGATGCTCAGGTCCTTGTCGCCCAGCAGGTGGCGATGATCGTCGACGATCTCCGGCAGCAGCTGGTCCAGCGCTATGCGCTCGGCACGGGCAGCCAGGCGAGCGGGATCACGCGCCAGCACCAGCAGCAGCTCGATCAGCTGCTCAACGCCCTGCGCGGTACGCAGCACGCGCTGCATCTGCTGTCGTGCGCGCTCAGGCAGGCCGGGCTGCTCCAGCGCCAGTTCGGCCGCACCGGTCATCACTGCGATCGGCGTGCGCAGTTCATGGCTTGCGGTACTGATGAACACCCGCTCGCGCTCGACGAACTGCTCGTTGCGATCAAGGTAATCGTTCAGCGCATCGGCGATGGTGTGCAGCTCGGAACTGCCGCGCGGATCGACGTCAATGCGCTGGCCCTGCACGCCGGGCCGCAGGGCGCCAATGTGCTGGGCCAGCAGGCTCAACGGGCGCACCATGCGCTCCATGCCGAAGGAGGCCATCAACACGGTGACGAAGATCATGATGATGCCGGCCAGCATCACCCAGCGCGTTGCGAATTGTTCCAGATCGTGGAAATCGGAGATGTCCAGGGCCAACGCAACCCGCCCCATCGAGCCGGTATCGCGCACCATCACCGCCGTCTCGCGCTCGCCGATCATCACCCCGTCATGCAACCCCGGATGCAGGGTGCGCAGGCTGGCGGGCATGTTGGCTTCATTGAAGCGGAACAGGCTCAGCGTGTCCGAGTCCTGCCAGCGATAGTGCGGCTCGTGTTCGGTGTGCTCGACGATGCTGTCCAGTTCGGAATTGAGCAGCGCGCGCCACGCCGCGTGCTCGGCATGTTCGTGCACGTAGTTGCCCACACTGAACACCGCCAGCGAAATCAGCGCCAGGTAGCCCAGCAGCCACCACACCACCCGCCGATACAGCGGCCCGGGCTTACGCGCCATCGTCATCGTTCCGTGCGTCCGCACCTGCGGTGGACGCCAGCCGGTAGCCCACCCGTGGCAGGGTGTGGATCAGCTTGTCGGCAAAGGGGCCGTCCACGCTGCGGCGCAGTTCGTACACATGCGAGCGCAGCAGGTCGCCGTCCGGTGGTTCGTCACCCCACAGGGCGAATTCCAGCTGCTGCCGGGTGACCGCGCCCGGGCTGGCGCGCATCAGCACTTCCAGCAGCTTGCGGCAGGCCGGGTACAGGTGCAGCACCTGGCCGGCGCGCTGCGCCTCCAGGCTGGCCAGGTCCAGCACCAGGTCGCCCACCTGCAGGCGCTTGCGCGGATTGCGACCCTGCGCGCGCAGCAGCAGCGCCTCAAGGCGCACTTCCAGTTCCGGCAGTGCGAATGGCTTGGTCAGGTAATCATCTGCGCCGGCGCGGAAGCCGGCGATCTTGTCCGGCAGTTCGTCGCGTGCGGTCAGCATGATCACCGGCACTTCCGAGGCGTGCTCGGAGCGCAACCGCCGCAGCACCTCCGGGCCTTCCATGCGCGGCAGCATCCAGTCCAGGATCACCGCGTCATACGGGTGGCTGCCGGCCAAGTGGAGGCCGGTGATGCCATCCGGGGCCACGTCGAGCACATGCCCGCGCGACTCGAAATAGTCGAACAGGTTGGCCACCAACTGGCGGTTGTCCTCGATCACCAACAGGCGCATGCACGAAACATCCACGGAAGTTCATGCCATGGTAGCGCTGCGGATGTCGGAATGCGGTCGCCATGCCGGCCGCTCCGACGGCTTTCCCACGTGCCCCTCATCAGAATGGCCGTTTTGCTCCCGGAGCCTGCCGTGCCCGTTGCCCTGCCCCGCCGTTGGCACCTGCCGCTGCTGTGGTTGTTGATCGTGATGGCGCTGGCGGCCGGGCTTGGCATGCGCCAGCCGCAGCCACCGGACGAACCACGCTTCGTGCTGGCCGCACGTGCCATGGTGGAGAGCGGCGAGTGGCTGCTGCCACACCGGGGCAGCGAGCTGTACGCCGAGAAGCCGCCGGTGTTCATGTGGCTGCAGGCCGCCGCCCACCAGGTGGTCGGCAGCTGGCAGTGGTCGTTCCTGCTGCCGTCGCTGCTGGCCGCGCTGCTCAGCCTGTGGCTGGTGTCCGACCTGGCACGCCGGCTATGGTCGCCACGGCATTCGTTGTACGCGCTTGGCGCACTGTTCTGCACCCTGCAGTTCGGCCTGATGGCCAAGCGCGCGCAGATCGACATGGTGCTGGTGGGCATGACCACGCTGGCCCTGTGGGGCCTGCTGCGCCACCTCTGCGAGCGCCGCAACCTGCCGGCCCTGTGGCTGGCGGGCTTCGCCGCCGGCGTCGGCACGGTGACCAAGGGGGTGGGCTTCCTGCCCTTGCTGATGGTGCTGCCCTGGCTGGGCTGGCGGTTGTACCAGCGCCGTCGCGGCCAGCCGGTGGACGGCCCCCACCCCGCCAGCCTGCTGTGGCTGATTCCGGCCTTCCTGCTGGGTACGGCGGTGTGGCTGGCACCGCTGGGCTGGGCGCTGCTGCATGAACCCAGTGCATCGCTGCAGTCGTACGCACACGAGCTGTTGTTCAAGCAGACCGGCACCCGCTATGCCAACGCCTGGCACCATCGCCAGCCGGTCTGGTACTACCTGCAGGTGATCGCCACGCTGTGGCTGCCGGGTGCCCTGCTGCTGCCGCTGATGGTCAAGCCGTGGTGGCGCCGGCTGCGTCGCGGCGACCAGCGCCAGTGGCTGCTGCTGGGCTGGGCCGCGCTGGTCCTGCTGTTCTTCACTGCCAGCCCGGGCAAGCGCGAGGTGTACGTGCTGCCGATGCTGCCAGCGATGGCACTGGCGGTGGCGCCGCTGTTGCCCGGCCTGCTGCGTCGCCTGTGCGTGCGCCGCTATCTGTTCGGCTACAGCCTGCTGCTGATGCTGGCCACCGGCGCGCTTGGCGTGATGATGCTGACCGACAGCCCCTGGGCGCAGGCGCAGCTGGCACGGCGGGCGATGCCCGACACGTTGCTGCCCGTATTCGGCGATGGCCTGCTGACCTTCGCCATCGCCGTGGCGACGCTGGCGGTGTGGCTGCGGGTACGACGCGCGGCCACGCTGGTACTGCTCACCCACGGTCTGCTGTGGATGCTGTACGGACTGGTGCTGATACCGGCGCTGGACCCCTACGCCTCGGCGTCGGCGGTGATGCGCCGGGTGGGCACACGGATCGGCCCAGATGCGGAGCTGGCGCTGGTGGCCTGGCGCGAACAGAACCTGCTGCAGGCCGACCGGCCGGTGCGCGAGTTCGGCTTCAAGCGGCCGTGGGCAGAGCAGTGGCACGACGCCGGTCCATGGTTGGCCGAGGCGCCGGACAAGCGCTGGTTGCTGGTGCTGGACAAGGCCATGAGCCCCTGTGTCGATCCGGCCCAGGTCATCGAGATCGGTGTTGCCAATCGCAATCGTTGGCAGTTGCTTCCGGGCACCGCCTGGGATGCGGCCTGCCATGCCGAGCGTGCAGGCGCCAACGACGAAGAAGACTGAATGGTGATTCGCGCCGGGCATGGATTAACCCGGCGCAAACGCGTGTACGACCCTTCTCCGACATGCCAGTGACGAGCATGGCCGCGGATTCCCGTAACGGCCCCTTCCCTGCATGCCCGCTCGCCCTCTTGCCCCGGCAGTCTCCTTTGCGCCCTCGCTGCTGGCGTCGCGTTTTGCCGTTACCCATCTTTGGCTGCCTTCTGTCATCGGCATTGCGGTGTTCACCGTGCTGATGGGCCTGGGTGGCGACCAGTGGCTGGCCGACCATCTGTTCCGGCTGGAAGGCGGCCGCTGGGCGCTGCAGGATGCATGGCTGACGCGTTCGGTGGTGCACAAGGCCGGCAAGTGGCTGAGCACCGCTGCGGCGCTGGTGGCGATGCTGCTGTGCTTCCACCACTGGCGCCGCGGCCGCGATCGCACGCTGCGCTGGGCGCTGCTGTATGTGGTGGTGGCCGTGGCACTCGGCACCGGGCTGATCTCGCTGCTGAAGTCGCTGGTACCGATGGACTGCCCGTGGGATCTGCTGCGCTATGGTGGACACGACCCGTTCGTCGGTCTTCTCAGCAGCCGCCCGACCGGCATGGCCGCCCGCGCCTGCTTCCCCGCCGGCCACGCAAGCGCGGGATACGCATGGATGTGCCTGTACTTCTTCGCGCTGCTGTGGCGCCCCGCCTGGCGTTGGGCCGGGCTGTGGATCGGCCTCGGCAGCGGCCTGGTGTTCGGCATCGGCCAACAGCTGCGCGGCGCCCACTTCCTTTCGCATGACGTTGCCACCGCCTTGATCTGTTGGCTGCTGTCGCTGGGCCTGTATCTGGTGGTCCGCCGCCAGCTGGATCGCTCGACCCGCCAGGAGGCGGTTGCATGAACGCATCGGTCCAACGTTCCTTGCGGCTGCCCACACTGGCCAGAATCCGCGCATGGCGGCCACAGCTGTCCACCGAAGCACTGATCGTGCTGACCAGCCTGTTCTTCGCTGTGGCCGGCAATGGCCTGTTCTGGCACAGCGCCATGGCCAGCCATCCGGGCAGCCTGCGCTATGCGCTTTCACTGCTGTTGCTGCTGCTGGGTGCGCACGGTGTGCTGCTGGGCATCCTGGTGTGGCGCTGGAATGCCAAGATGGTGATCAGCGTGCTGCTGCTGGTCACCGCATTTGCCGCGCACTACATGAGCCGTTACCACATCTATCTGGATGCGGACATGCTGCGCAACGTGCTGGCTACCGACCCCAAGGAAAGCCGCGAACTGATGACGGTGTCGCTGCTGTGGCCGGTCCTGCTGCTGGCTGTGTTGCCGATGGTGGTGCTGTGGCGCGTTGACCTGCGCCGCCGCAGCTGGGGCCGCAGCCTGCTGTGGCGCATCGGCTTCCTGCTGGTCGCTGCGGTCACCGCACTCGGTGGCGCGCTGGTGTCCTTCCAGGATGTGTCGGCGCTGATGCGCAACCAGCGCGAAGTGCGCTACCTGGCCACGCCGGCCAATGTGCTGCTGGGGCTGCCGCGTGCCCTGCGCGGCGACAACCCGGTGCAACGCGCGCCGAAGCTGCCGATCGGTACCGATGCCAAGGCGACCCCGCGCGCAGCGACCAGCAAGCCACGCCTGCTGGTGATCGTGATGGGGGAAACGGTGCGCGCACAGAACTGGGGCCTGAATGGTGGCCGCAATACCACGCCGGAGCTGGCCCAGGCGGCGGTGGTCAATTTCCCGGACATGCACTCCTGCGGTACCAGCACCGAGGTTTCGCTGCCCTGCCTGTTCTCGCCATGGGGACGCCACGAGTACGACGAGAAGAAGATCCGTGCGCACAAGTCGCTGCTGCATGTACTGAACCGCGCGGGCATCGTGCCGCTGTGGCGCGACAACCAGTCCGGCTGCAAGGGCGTATGCGAGGGCCTGGACTTCCAGTCGCTGTCGGACGCGACCACGCCGGGGCTGTGTGCCGATGGCCGTTGCATGGACGAGATCCTGCTGCAGGACCTGGCGACGCAGGTGCGTGCGCGCCCGGGTGATCGAGTGGTGGTGCTGCACCAGCTGGGCAACCATGGCCCGGCCTATTTCGAGCGCTACCCGCCCGCCTTCCGTCGCTTCACCCCGACCTGTGACACCCAGGACATTGGTCGCTGTTCGCGCGAAGAGATCACCAACAGTTACGACAACGCCGTGCTGTACACCGATCATTTCCTGAGCAAGACCATCGGCACGCTGCAGGGCCTGCAGGACTACGACACGGCGATGATCTACCTGTCCGACCACGGTGAATCGCTGGGCGAAAAGGGCCTGTACCTGCACGGTGTGCCGTACGCGATCGCACCGGCCGAGCAGACCCGGGTGCCAATGACGATGTGGTTCTCGCCGGGTTTCGCCAGCAGCCGTGGACTGGACCTGCAGTGCGTGCGCAAGCGCTCGGCCAGCTACACCGACCACGACAACCTGTTCCCCTCGGTGCTGGGGTTGATGCAGGTGAAGACCTCGCTGTACGAGCGGGATCGCGACCTGTTCGCCGGCTGCGAGAGTTAGGGTTTGTCGGCAGGGCTTGCAGCCCTGCACCTGCAGAGGCAACGGCAACGGCCGAAGCAACAGCAACAGCGGCTTCCTGTGGGTAGGCGGGGTGGGTCCGGTTGCGGGGGACGCCGTAAATCCGTCCATGGAGGCTCGGTCGCGCCATCCATGGCGCTCACGCCCCCGCAACCGGACCCACCCCGCCTTCGACAGATTTCCGCTGCTGTTGGTGGGTGACGACCGTTGGTCGGCACG
>Ga0209127_100135_pt1 | contig 28879 bp, 19 predicted proteins | sample LakSupMetagenome_FD_187469 | JGI IMG/M metagenome (GOLD analysis project Ga0209127, IMG submission 187469) | Freshwater microbial communities from Lake Superior, Canada - Sta WM archaea (SPAdes) (version 2) | ecosystem: Environmental > Aquatic > Freshwater > Lake | place: Lake Superior, Canada... | reverse complement strand
GTCTGACAGGCCGGCTTCCATGTCGGATTCGTCTTCCTCCTCAGAGTAATAACCCCCACGGCGTGCTGCACCGAGGCCATAGCCTGGCTCTTCTTCGTCGTCATCATACTCGATAAACCCGTCAAGGTCGTCATCATCTTCCTCATCACGGCGTCTGCCTGTTGATAAAGCTCCGACGTACCGTGGCCGCTCACGTTCTCTCGTGCCAGCACCGCCAGCCTTAGATGGTAGTCCGTTGGTCTTTCCAGACGATGCTCCAGGTCGTGGGCGCGCGGTACCCTGGTAGCCAGTCGTGGCCAGTGCCGCCTTCTTGACCTTTTTCTCTTCCACAGGCGGCGCACCCTTCCGGCTGACACCATTCGTCGTCTTTCCATTTAGAACCTTTCCTGCACCGTTGGACCCGGTTGCGGATGCTCCAGGCCTCCCCCCTCCCTGCCTTGCCAGCTTTGCTGCTTGCCGTGCCTCCATGGCCTTGGCTTCGGCGCGCTCCCGTTTCGTCATGCCCCTCTCCATCGGTTTGTGCTGGATAGCGCCAGGCTTCGGTGCCATCGCCTGGGCTGCCTTTGCACGTGCCATGATCTCGGCGAAGGAACGTTTCTTTGGCTCTGGCTTGGGCCCGGTGCTCACTGCCGCCGTGATCTTGGCGGTAGTGTTCGATGGCAGAGGTCGGTTACCACTCGACGAGGACGGGGCCGGTCCTGGTTTTGACGGTGTATTGTAGCCATTCTTCGTTATCGATGATGTCCCAGCCTTATCGCTCGGACGAGAAGGGACGGAGGCCGACTTGAGATTCGTCGATGAAGACGCAAGAGGTCTGTCCGGTAATGGTGATGTTGAAGAGGGTTGACTGCCGTTAGGACGTGCTGTGCCATTCGTTGTCGTTGTGCTCGTCCGCGGGGTCTTCGCCGCTGGTCCCGGTAGTTCAGTTACTGCCTTCCGTTTGAGAGGAGGGACCGGCTTGGACGCGAGGGGAGCCGAGGAAGAGGGCTTCTCCCCGGTGATGGAAGCGAGCAGATCGCCGATCTATTGACGGAGAAGATATATCAGCGTGGGAAGTCCGGCCGAACGAGCACGACGGCGCAACCACTTACCGGCATTGTGACGTCGTCGTCGGAGGGATCTCGGCAAAGTTCGTTGGATGTTGTATGCCGCACTTATGTCCCAAGTCACAGATCGCAGCGTAGTCGAGTCATCTGGAGAGAAGTGGATGAGTTCCAGCCGTTTGCGCGGTCGTGCGTTTTTTTAAGGAACGTGTCAGGTGAGGCAAAGTCGGAAGACAAAGGATCCAAGGCGCCGGAACTGTAGCGGCTGCGGTTCGATCTCGCCAGGGCAAAGTTTGCGATTTTCCTGGTTAACGATAACAAGTCCACGCCGAGGTAAAGATGGGGCCGGTAGTAAGAGAAAGAGGAAGAGAGCGAGGCCGCGGCCTTTGGAGGTTTTAAGGATGATGTTGGCGGGTGGAGGCAGCTTTTATAGTGGCATCATTGGACTCTGGATGGCCCAGGAAAGCCACACCTCGGAAGCGAAGTATTGCCGCCCCCGCATCAGCCACATGAACAGAGCCACAGATAAGTACTCGACTTTCGCCCTAATCATGTGACAGCTAGGCGGGGTTCCTCGTACCCACACAGAGATTGTGTACAATTTGCAGGTTGGTCTCGCGAACTTTTCGACCTCGCACTACAAGTCACAGCGCATTTCCGCAGAACATCGAAGATCCAGTCGCCGCCTCAACCTCGCGGTTAAATTGATTGAAATCTCGTGTTCTCCAAAGTTCACCACGCCGTCAGTATCCCACTCGCAAAGCTACCGTTGGAGCTGCGCCCTGCGGGCCGAAGAGCATCTCGCTGACATTGGGTTCGACCTTCTAGAGAATCACAATGAAGCACCTAGCAGCCTATCTCCTCCTCACCCTCGGTGGCAACACCTCCCCCTCGGCCAAGGACATCACCTCTGTCCTCGAGTCCGTCGGTATCGAGGCTGACAACGACCGTCTCGAGACTCTCCTCAACGAGCTGAAGGACAAGGACATCAACGAGGTACGGGCCGCATCTGTCACAACCTGGGAGATTGACACCGCATGCTGACAATTATTCGTTTAGCTCATCGCTGAGGGTTCGTCCAAGCTCGCTTCCGTTCCCTCCGGCGGCGCTGGTGGTGCTGCCGCCCCTGCTGCTGGTGGCGCTGCTGCTGCCGGTGGTGCTGCCGAGGAGAAGGCCGAGGAGAAGAAGGAGGAGGAGAAGGAGGAGTCCGACGACGATATGGGATTCGGTCTCTTCGACTAAGCGATTTTCTGCGGAAGAATGGCAAGGTTGCAGATGGAAGGTCCACCAGGTTGTTTACGAGCATTGCCGGCTTAAGTTCACGCATGACGACTGCCAGGGTTGGTTCGGAGTTTCAGGGTCTCTTGAGGATGCTGCTGCCACGGCTTTTCCACGTCATATAGAGGGCAATCAAAAGGAACGAATGGGGATTTCCTCAACAAGCAACGTCTTACGTACGACCTGACACATGAGGTTCTATCATCTCCTGTGCGGAGTGCTCTTCACCGGGTTGTTCTTTCAGTTCTGTGATTTCGTTTTTCCGGTGGCATCCAGTTCTGATGGCGGAGGTTAGCTTCAGGCTGGCTTACCTACTTATAGGTTAGGTAGGTAGCAAGGTGTCCTAGTGCAGGCTGAGGCTGCACTGCGTACTTGCTAGATCGACTTTCTTCCGAACTGTCAGGCCCACGTTGCCACGCCGCCGACGTTCGTCCGCATCACACCCCGGGAATTTTTTTTGGCTGGAAAAAAAATGCAGCTGGCTTACAACTAGGTACACATGTTGGCACCTCGCATAACTTGGTAAAATTCGATGCAACCGTCCAAGTGGGTCGGCGATTCGCGTTGCCCTGCGCAACGGTCGTGAGTGCTTTGATTGGGCAGCGATGACCCCTGTCAGTCCCAAATATCCGGCCGAGACGCAGTAGAGCTCGGCATCGTCAACATTCTTGCCCGGAACACCACCTCCTACATGTCGCGCCATATCTCTCAATCCGATCAGCTAATGTCGTTACTCCATTAGCTACCGGCTCCGACACGTAGAAACATCTTTTAATTGACAGGAACGCCACGAGGCCGCGTTGGATATCGAAGAAGGCAGGAATAAAGGACAACCATCAACTGGGAATAACAACAAAAGAAGGACCTTGGGATTGGGGTCATCGAATTCGGCATCATAACAACCACACATACTTCTTCAGCATGGCCGCGGCATCGCCAACGCCCTTGGGGCCAGGAAGTCACTTTACCTCCCTCGGTCGAAGGACCTCGGCCCGGCAGGCTCTGCGACGACCCTCGTCTTCGCGCCCAGCTCTAAGTCGCAGCGAATCGAACCCCTTATCTGGAGCGGCAGCAACTGAGGCAAGCAGGGCCGCCTCTCAACCACAACAGTATTCCACCATGGCCGATAGCTCAGACGATGAGATCCCCGTGCCTATGAAGCTGAGTGCTCTCACCAAAGCGCTCCTCGGCGACGGCCACGCGTCTGAGGCATCGTCCGCTGCTCAAGAAAGACCCTCTAGCCCACCCCAACGTCCGGCGAGTAGGATCATGACCCGGCGGAGCGTGATGGCTGCCTCTGGAAGCGAGGCGAGAGAGACGAGAAGACATGTCCGCGCTGGGAGCGCGAGCGCGCAGATCAATTCGTCGAGACCATCCTCACCGGTTAGGAGCAATGCAAGCAGTAGTCCGGCTCCTAGGAAGAGGGTCGTCCGATTGAGTCATCAGCAGCCCGTCGCGAGCAGCATTCTACAGCAGGGAGGGAGCTTGCCCAGCAGGCATCGGAGGTCGCTGTCTTCCAGTACCAATTCTCGCCCTAAGAGGCAGGACAGTCGAGAGAGGACGGACGAGAAGAAGGAAGTGCAGCACCAGCCTCCACAGTCACAATCACGACAAGCCTCCGAGCAGCGAGATGTCGCGCCTGATGTCAACACGCCTGTGCTACCCGTGCGGACGGTCCGCATTGTCGTCGGGTCGTCGGGGAAACGACACCAATCAGGAGGATCATCCGGCCATCGACCTGCCAGTGGCCACCATAGTGACGCCGAGCAACATCAATCACAGTTGGAAGACCCGGCGACGGTTGGCCGCGCGCTACCCGGCATTGCGCAAGGTAGCGTCTCGCGTTTTGGCCAATCCGTGAAGAAAGACGACGGCGCACCTGCCAGCACCATGCGCAGCATGAAGCGAGTGAGCAAGATACCGGGGAGCTTCCTGTCTGGTCCTGCCCGGCGAGGCAGGAGGCGACAGAGCGAGGAGGATGCCGAAGCGGAGGCTGATGCAGCTGGCAGCCATGAGCGGGAGGGCGGCCAACAGCAGCATGAAAGTCAGGTAGCGGATTATCAGCCGCCTTCGTTTTACCAGTCTAGCTATCGCGACTTTGCCGCCACCGGCAGTCCTGTTAGCGCCAAGGATTCCGCCCGCGCTGCTGCTGCGCGGAAGCAGAGTCCGCCTAAGGATGCCGGACCGCAGGACGGAAACTTCCTGGAGTCTGGCAAATCTCACCTCGACCTTCCGAGCTACAAGGCAATCTCGCCCGCCGCCCAGCCTGTCAGCCTTCCTTCCGGTCACGACAAGGAGAATGAGATCCCGCTCCCAACTTCCTTCTTCAAATCATCAATAGGAGCGCTCTCGAGCGACCAGATCAAACCTGTCCGCCCTCTCAGCGTCGATGTCCAACCCAAGCAACTACCTCGCCATGCATCCCCCGAACGCAAAGCCCTCGCATCGAAGAGCCAGAACACGCCTCACCGTCAGGCGCCCCCTCCGCCACCGAAAATGTCGGTCGTTGAGACGGCCACCAAGGCGGCGGGGGCAGCACAGTCCAAGAAGCGCTCCGTTCTCTTTCGGGTCAACGATAGAATGTACACTAGGATTGACTTGGTCGGGCGCGGGGGTAGTGGAAAGGTGTACAGGGTATCAGCCGAAAATGGCAGCATGCTCGCCCTGAAGCGCGTCTCGCTCGAAAATGCCGACGAGACGACTGTCAAGGGGTTCAAGGGGGAGATCGACCTCCTCAAGCGCCTCAACGGGGTAGAGAGGGTCATCCAGCTCATCGACTGGGAGCTCAACAACGAGAAGCAGATGTTGAGTGTTGTAAGTCTGCGCCTCCTCTTGCCACCCGTGCTCCCATCATACTAACACACCTCGGCAGCTCATGGAAGTCGGCGAGCTGGACCTCAATACGCTGTTCAAGAGCCGCATTGGATCAGAAGGCCACAAGCTCGACACCGTCTTCGTCAAGTTCTACTGGAAGGAGATGCTCGAGTGTCTGGCCGCCGTGCACGCGAGGCACATCGTGCACTCGGACCTCAAGCCCGCCAACTTCGTCCTCGTCAAGGGCCGCCTCAAGCTCATCGACTTCGGCATCGCCAACGCCATCCAGACGGACGAGACGGTCAACGTCCACCGCGAGAACCAGATCGGCACGCCCAACTACATGTCCCCCGAGAGCCTGATGGACTCGAACCAGTACGCCTTCACCTCGGCGCACAACGGGCGCTTCTCCGTCCCGCCGCCGCTGCAGCACAGCGGCGCGCACCACGCCAAGAAGCTGATGAAGCTCGGCAAGCCCTCGGACGTCTGGAGCCTGGGCTGCATCCTCTACCAGATGGTCTACGGCGACCCCCCCTTCGCGCACATCCCCAACCAGATGGCACGGTGCCAGGCCATCATCAACTGGAACCACGCCGTCGAGTTCCCCGAAAAGGTCGGCAGCGTGAGGGTGCCGCTGGGACTGGTCAGGACGATGAGGAGGTGCCTCAACCGGGAGCAGAAGGAGAGGCCGACCTGCGAAGAGCTGCTGAGCGACTCGGATCCGTTCCTGTATCCGATGGAGTTTGATCCCGAGACGTTCGGGACCGGGGATGGCAAGGCATTGCCTGTTACTGAGGAGTTGCTGGGGAGGATTATCCAGAGCGTGGTACAGCGGTGTAGGGAGAGGTTGCCTACCGACGGAGAGGCGATGAGCGCCTGGCCTAGTGCTTATTGGGCCAGTGTCAGGAAGAATGTCGGGGTTAGGGAGCCTTGATTGACGAGAATTGGGAATTGTGGGAGAAAGGGGTTTGGCGGTTTCTTTTTGTTCTGTTTGTCTGCCTGGTGTTGTGGTGGGATATACCCGCCTCTTTCCTCGGGGTTTGAAGTTTTGATGATGATACGACACAAAAGAGTTGGGGAAGCTGAGCCTTCACATTCCTCGAACGCTGCCGGGCTGTTACTGCGTTACAGACATCCATTTCAGCCCTGTACCGGCGGTGTCCTTGGGCACACATTGTTCTAATCACCATTTTGATATCCGGGGCTAGGAGTTGGATTGGATCGAGTCAGATACCATGCCTAGATTGCTCAGTCGTTACTTTACAAAGACACACGCCTCTTAGCGATTCTGTCAAGGAGTCTCTACCCTTGACCCTGTGTGAAACTGAGATGGCCAGATACACGTGAACCAAGATGTATCAAGCGCGGCAGCTGCAGGCCTGATCCAATGCTTTATCCCATTCTACTCATATGATACAGCTGGACCGCTGGACCGTCGTCCCGGTTCCAGATATTTGACACTTTGTTACAGTCAAGTCTCCGACTCTTAACATCTTCCTCGTCCTATTCCTTCTCCCATCTCTCCCCGGCGGTTCTCGCCTTTATCCACCTTCCATCTGTAGGCCACTGCTGCGTCCTTCAAACCTCCATCTCCCCCAGCTTCGCGACCTTGACCTCGCTGATCCGCAACACCGTGTACTTGTGCTTGCTAAACACGTGCCTCTTCCGCCTGCACCTCCTCTTCTTCTTGATCATGACGCGCATGGGCTCCGCCTCGGTCCCGAGCACAACGGCGCGGCACTCGAACAGCCGCTCGTCGACGTACGGCGCCCCCCTGAGCGTGAAGTCGCGCGAGCCCAGCGTGCTCGCCCGGTTGAGCCGCAGGACGTCGCCGGGGACGACGCCCGGCATCTTGAAGGGGAGGCGCAGCTGGTCGCCCGCCGTCACGAGGTAGGGGCGGCCGTGGATGTGGATCGTTATGTAGTGCGCCGGCTGGGCGGCGAGGAGGGGGAGGAGGGTGCCGATGCTGGGGTCGAGGGAGGCGGGGGAGAGGGGAGACGGCTGTTGGTGTACGGGATTTGATGGTGGAGGTGTGGTTGAGGTGGACGTCTGCTGCGGCGGTTGCTTGACGGCGGTGTTGTTGATGATGCTTTCTGGTGCTACCGGCGACGGCTCGATTATTTGGGATGTCTGGTGCATGAGCCGGGCCCGGATTGGGAGGAGAGGAGTCGGCGACAGTCGGCTGACGGGCGTCCGGAGCTCCAACACGGAGCGTAGGAGTGACCTGCTCATGATTGTGGTGGTGAGGAGCGCAACAAGCTTGTCGTTGCGCGCTGCTTCATCTAGTGTTTAAGCCGCCTTGCAGTTGATCGATATAAATTTCGCCGGATCTTCGAAGTCGGGAATAAGCGGGTCCGATATACTTGGCTGGTCCGTGCACCGTCGATACGTGCAGTACGTACCTCTATGGCAACCACCTCAGTTTCACATTTTCAGGAGATTTGAAGAGATTTGTTGAATGTGATATTAAGTGATTACTACCATTCCTGTATAACGAGGGTGTTACATGACCTTGCGCGTCTGCTATCCCGGCCTTCTATTTTTCGTACTGCTCCCTTAACACCATGATCCATGCAAACTCCCTACTCCATCTGCAGTCCACTGCCATTGTGCGGTCGCTGCCACTAGCAGCCCTTGACTGCTGATATATCCTTATCAAACCCCTTCAAGACGAAGCAGTTCCCGAAATGGAGGCCACTGTCGTCTCGTGGGCATAAGGCGCAAACGCAAGGCTCAGAGAAAAATTCCATAAACCAACGAACCGCAAGGGAAAGAAAGTCAAAGCAACCAAAGGCGTGCAAGACCCTGCGGGCGGTTGAGTAATCCAGCGATCAAGAACAAGGTGGCAGGCTCAAACTGAGAGACTACTTGTCCTCCGCCACCACGCTCGTTTCCAAGGGCAGACATCTCTGCCTGAAACAGGACTTATGTCTCAGACGTCTTGACGCCAGTGTTGCCGAAACCGCTCAGATTCCACCCGTTGTACTTGAGAGGAGGCGTGCCGGAGACGACGGTGGGCGGGATAGGTGGCAAACCATGAGGCGGCTCGCTCTCGCTCTTGACTGGGGGAGGTGGCAGCGAGTGGTTCTGTGCCGGTGCCGGAGTGGATGAGGCGGCAGCTGCCTGAGGCTTGGCCTTGTGGTTCGCGCTGATCAGGCCCTTGTCCTGCAGATACTTTAATGTCTGGACAATAGTAAGGTCTTCCTGCTCCTTGTCGTTGAGGATCAACCGCTGGCGCAAAGTCATGCGCCCGCCGTTCTCCTCGCGTTCCCGTAGCGCAGCTTCGCGAACAAGGGAATCGTGCACAAACCGGCACTTGCCCTTCTTACCGCATGTGCCTCCAGTCGAGTAGTACTTGCAGTGCTTGGTAGGGTCGGCTCTCTTGGGGGGTGGTGGGAGGTCTTGCTTCGTTGACTGGCTCTCCGGTTTGTCGTCGTCCGAGTCATCCGATGTCGAAGTCGACGAGCTAGCATCTCGCACATCATCTCCCTCGTCTTGCTGCTCCCGCTTGCGCTTGATCCTGGACTCCACCTTCTCGAGCTTTTCCCTCAGCTTTTCAGCCTTCTTCTGCTCCTTCTCGAGCTGTGCCGCTTTTGCATCGGCTTCATGCTTGACAATCTCTCCCTGTTGGGTCCTGACTGCCGCCTTCTTCTCTTCAACGCGCGCCTTGGTGGGGAAGTTGCGCCGTCTCTCTTCGAGCCAGGCAGAAACGTCCGCGGGGCTGTTGCTGTTAGTCAAACAGTGTCCAGTAAGAGCCAGAAAAAAAAAAAAAAGGAAAACAGAAGGAAAAAGAAAAAAAGAAAAAAAAAAAGGGAAAGAAAAAAAACATACTTGATAGCGTCATCCCCAAGCTCTTCGGCCAACTTCGCCTCTTCATTTTCGTCGTCCTCTTCAGACTCGTCGCCCGGGGTCAAGCCGAGAGTGTTGGTCTTCCGCTTCTTCTTTCTGCCAGCCGACGCAGCATCAGGCTTCTGATGGTGGGGTGCGGGTGGCTGACTCGCGGACCCATGAGGAGGACGGTTGCGTGGCTTGTCACCGCCAAACTGAGAGCGGTTCTTGAAGCCGCCGCGGTGGCCGTTGTTGTTATGAAAGCCACCACGACCATGACGATGAGCTTGGCCTGACTGGCCATCAAAGTGAGCCGGCTGGGGCGCAGGCACATACGGTGCAGGTGCAGGGTATGGCTGGTAAGGAGCTGGGGGGTATGGTGCAGGAACCGCCTGCGGCACAGGGTACGGATGGGCCGGGTATCCGTTGCTCACTGGAGCTGGGGGCCCTTGAGGGTTGCCATTGTCAAACCCCATGCGGATGGGAGGTCCCATCATATGCGACTTTGATCCTCCTCGGTCATTGTAACTACCACGCCCACCGCGTCCTCCCGAAGGATACTGGCCGTGGCCCTGTTGTGCTGGTGGATGAGCCCCCCACTGCTGAGCAGGAGGTGAATGCTGCGGTGGAGGCGCCTGGTAGGGCTGGTTGTACTGGGGTTGAGCGGGCGGAGCATACGGCTGCTGTGCGTATGGCAGCGCCTGGCCCTGCCCGTGCTGCGGTTGCTGTGGCTGGTGTTGCTGATACAGCTGGGGAGCGTAGTTGGGGTGGTAGTTCTGGGGTACGATCTGTGCGTGCTGTGGTTGAGCAGCCTGCGGCTGGCCGTGCTCGGGATGCCATTGCTGCGGCGGTGGGTAAGGCGCTTGGGGTTGATGAGCACCGTATGCCGGAGCAGGTTGCTGTCCGTAGGGTGGCTGCTGCGGTCCGTACTGGGGATAAGCAGGAGCAGCGCCCTGGAATCCGCCGCGGTCACCGCCGTGCGGCGGCCCGCCTCGGCCTCGGCCTGCGCCATGGCCACCGCGCTGTGCTTGCTGCTGATAGGGCTGGCCGTAGGGCGGCTGGTACGCTCCAGGTGATCCCGAAGGCGGAGCTGGTGCCGGCGCCGGAGGAGGCGGCCCGTAACTGTAGGCCATCGTCTCAACTGAATCAAAAGTAGACAAACAACTGGATGCTGGGAAGAATGATCGACTATCAACTCTGGTGCTGCTGAATCGACGGGTCACGGAGCTTTGCTGGACAAAACTTCCAGGAAGCTATCACTGAACAAGGCGTGAAATGTCAAAAGCTTCTCGTGTCCACTTCGGACAACGGACAAGCGTACGTAACGAAACGCAAAGCCTGGATGATTAGATGGCAGCGTGCCCTGCTCGATGGCGGAACGAACTGTAACCACTCGAGGACGATTGATACCGGAATGAAGGTGGATGGCGAGCGGAAGCGAAGCAGAAAAGACAGGACGACAAGCTGGTTTGGGTTCCGACAAATGAGTCGGGTGTGACAGTGCGTTTTGTTTTAGGATGAACGATAGATAGCTGGTGATCCGAACGCGACTGTAGTTCAAAAGGAAGGGGGCCAAAGCGGGCGCTAGCGACGATTAGCCGAGGTTTAGACGACAATGGAGGGCAAAGGCGGTGAAGCTGAGAAGGCGCTAAGCGAGGACCTGAGTGCAAGGGTGCAGCTGGCAGAACAAGGTACCTGGTCCAATCGCTCTGGATGGCGACAGCAGAGGTGAACAAGTCCAGTCAGTGCCTCCCTCATGAACTCATCTTAGCAGTACCTGAGGTCGGGAATATCTTCAGCCCTGCTCATGTCTCTGGCCGGTGAGAGGTCCAAGCTGAGTGCATCAACTCTTCACCATCTGCCAAGATGTTCATCCTGGTGAGTGACTGATCCTCGGAATCTCAACGGAAAAGTTCAAAGCGCTGATGTGCCTGCCCCTGCACAGACAAAACTGGCCGACCTGGTCCAGATCACACCCTCGGACTTCAAGAAGAGCAGTTTGGACGCGATTCAGGACAACATCAATGAGAAATATGCAAACAAGGTAGATACACGCTTCGTGGTGGCCTGACAGTGCAAGGCTAATCACTTCTTCATGAAGGTCATTCAGAAGATAGGGTTATGCATATGTCTATGGGATATCACCTGGGCAAGTGAGGGCCTGATAGGCCACGGCACGGGTCTCGTGAACGTCAACGTCGAGTTTCGCTTAGTCGTCTTCCGGCCTTTCAAGAACGAGGTCTTGCAAGGGCGCATCACTAGCTGCACACAGGACGGCATCAATAGTATGTATTATCTCGTCTCCGGTTCTGTGACTTCTCCTGCTAACAACATCATCACCAGTCCGCACCGACTTCTTTGACGATATCTTTGTCCCATTCACAGAGCTGCCTGATGAGGCTACATAGTAAGAATCACTTCTCTGTGCCCCAACACCTCCAAAGCTGACGGTCCCATCTCAAGTGAACCCACAGAAGCCCTTTGGGTGTGGCATGTCGATGACCAGGTCATGTACTATGATATCCATGAGATGGTCCGCTTCCAGGTCGTGACCGAAGAGTGGCACGACCAGACGCCTGAGGGGCCCTTGAACATGAGCGAGGAGCAGCCAGATGGACGGGCCATATCGCCGTACCGGATAACCGCGAGCATGAAGCAATCAGGCCTCGGATGTTGCCTGTGGTGGGACGAGTGAGGAAGGAGGCTGTTAGCTACCCATCAAGACCGCATCGTCTTTTGCCGGCGCCAGGAGGAAATTGGGTTGTTTCGGTTTTGGAGGCGTTGATCGGTTGTTTTCTAGACATGGTGGTGTACTTTGGCCTATCACCCAAGACCTATGCTCTGATACCCTCAAGCAACCTCGTCTCCACGTCGTCAAGTACGGAGTAGTGCTCGATGACGGCAAGGTTCTCCGCTTCCGCCCGGAACTGCTTGTCTGGGTCGACGCCGGGTCCGAACATCTGAGGTGTGCCCTGGGAGCCCATCTGGTTCATCTGCTGCGCCATTTGACTCGCAGCTGCAGGAAAGTCAGTTATCGTAGGCTCAGGCAGACTAGAGAGGAGTAACATACCATTGTCGCTGCCCAGCAGGAAGTTGAAGACAGACTGCAGTCCAAAGATACACAGGAAATACCAGCTGATACTCGACATCCAGCGGGGATCCATGTCCCTGGTAGCCACGCCGGCTTGAAGCATGCTCTTGAACTTGATCGTCAGGGGAAACGGCAGCTTCATGATGACGTAGCCGCTGAAGAAGGCGTTGATCCAGCTCATGATCAGAGTGTTGGGGATGATCATGGCCATCTGGTTCTTCATCATGCCCATCATGCCGTCCATGGCGCTCGGGTCGCTCAGCGGGTTCGGCGGTGCTTGGCCGCGGTTCTCGGGGTTCTTCAAGTACGCGCCCGACTCGAATGCCGCCGTCAGGGCGTCGCGCCGAGTGTTGAAGCTGCGCTTGGACAGGACGTGGTAGTTGCCTCGTAGGTTGATGCCGTGCATCAGCCACCTCTGCTCCCGCATCGTCTTCTGGTCGAGCTTCTTTGGGGCAGTGGCCAACATCACGGTCGCGTAGTGGCGAAGTATGCCAGTGAGGACCATAACTATGGTGATGGGTAGGAGGATCCAGTAACTGCAGATGCCATGTCAACAAGCAACGCTCGCCGGCAGGACAACTGAACTGAGCTCGGTAACATACAAAAGCTGGGGATCCCTATGGATCGTCTGCACCGGTATCTGCGCCATGGTCAGTGTGTTTTTGCGACAAGCTGTCTCCGAAAGGCGCTGTATTTGCGGAAAGATGTTCTCGCAGACAAGACAAGAGATGTCGTCAATTGTTGGAGCTCCAACAAGCGTCAATGCGACCCCTGTCAGCATCGGTGGGTCGGTGCTCCGTTTCCGCCGAAACGACACCTTTGCGGTTGCAGGGTCCATTCACTTTCTAAACATCACGGCGGAGCACTTAGTCTAGGTTGAGAGCTGGTCTCAACTCCAATTCGACGTCCTTTAACTCCCAGCTGACTTGACCTGGAGGTGCAGCGGCCGGTTATCAGAAGTCAACATGGCGTCAGCAGAAAAGATCACGGTCTACAACCTTGCAGGTGCGCAGCCACTTGCACCCCCGAGTCCAAGAATTATAGACTAACGTACAGGCGACAGACCTCAAGAACACCTCCGACGACACAATCCCCGTCTACCTCAACAGCCTAAAATTCCGCCAATCCCACCACCTAACCGACGTCCGGCTGGCTCTCGGCTACTCAGCGCTGATCATCGCCGGCGGCTGCTTCGCGTGGGACTACAAGTTCGGCTTCGACAACACAAAGTACTACACCGCGGCGGCGGTAGCCATCTACACCGTGCTCAACACCGCCCTGACGCTGTGGATATGGAAGAAGGAAAAAGGCATCGTCTACGTCGGCGTCGCGCCTAGCGGGGAGACTGTATGCTTGCTTTCCCCCCCACTCTCTTTCCATATGCAGGCGCAAGAGAGACGCTGACCAAGTCAAACAGATAACAATCGCGACCTCAACCCGCAAGAACATCCCCGAGTACAACCTCACCATAACCATCCAGCCCAAGTCCAAGGCCGCCAAGCCGGAGACCTTCACCATTACCCGCTCGTTTACCGAGTGGTTCGACGCGGCGGGCCACTTTGTGCCCGCGCCCTTCCAGACCATGCTCGCGACGGCGATACCGGCCGTCGGCAAGCTGGACCCCAAGCGTCTGCCCGCTGCTACTGCTGCTGTTCAGACGGATAGCAGTCAGTATTCGGCCGAGATGCTGGACGCGCTGTCGACTGCGACCACCTCGGAGATGGCGACCGGGACGGACGTGGCGGCGAGTGGTGGGAAGAAGGGGAAGAGGAGGGGCAAGGCTTAGAGCAAGGGGACGGTTGTCAGGGTGGCAGGAGGCTGGCAGACGGACATTGATGCTTATTCATGGGCATCATCCACGGATAGGGTAACGGTAAAAGCGGTTAAAGGGCGGTTTGAGCTTGAGACGATTGTCTGCGATCGGATATACTGCCCTGCCCGTTCCAACTGCGGAGAGCATGTCCTTACGGTGGTAGACCCAGCCTTGGAGTATGGCTTCGTTTGAACGAGCTACAGCATGACCGCAGGCATATGATGGACTTAGTTCGCAATTGATGTTGCCAAAAGGTGCGCTCCTGAGAAAAGCAAATATTGAGGCTGTGGAGGTCTCGAGCCGTCCAAGCTATGTACTCCTTGTCAGGGGAGGGGTATACGTCGACTTTGTACAGTACGTAAACAGCGATTCTCTCTGCAACTCCGACACATGCAAGAAGCCCCGTGGCAATGTACCCCTATTCCTCCATCCACCCAGTCATTGAAGAACCTCCGAGTGTGAAGAGCCTTCAACGACCGTTCCCAAGACCCAGAGAGGTTGCTCACATCCCTAGGCAAAAACACCAAACACCCGAAACACAACCAATCCACCAATCGTTCAGTCAGACCATTCCTTTCTCAAGTACCACCACAGAGCCACCGCCCAGTCTGCCGACGCTTAAGTTCCACCACAGAGCGATGGCCCTGTCTCTCGACAATCCCCAAAGGCTAGAAAAGAAATTGCAATGCTCTATCCCCACGTCTTCCTCAAGCACGCCTCCTCTCCGACTCAACCAAGCCCAAACCATCCCTCCCGAGCCTCGACCGCCACGCGCCGCAGCTCCCGAACAGGGTCGCCACAGCAAGCGTCAAGAAAGTGGTTCATGTCTCCCTTAAACGGCATGACATACCGGTCCTCGAACCTGCCCGGCATCTCGCCCACCAGCTCGAGCACCACCTTGCGGCACGCAATGCTCTTCTTGGCGGAGCGCTCCTTCACCTTCCCGCTCTCCGACGGCACTTTCTCCGGAGCCGTCTCTTTCTTTTCACTCACAGGACTGTCGTCAACAGGCGGCCCCATGTCCGGGTTGGATTTCGGCGTGGGCGGCTTGGCCACGGGAGCGGTATCAGTGCCGAGATCGTCACGGTACAGTTGCTGCCGCTCGGTTACCTCCTTCGGCGAGTTGTTCGCCGTCTTGAGGGTAGCGCGGTAGACTTGTGTGAGCGCGTTGATGATGGAACGCAGGTGGTACTTTAGCGCTCCCGCGTCGTTGCGCATGATCTGCTGCAGAATGTGCAGGGCCACTTGGATGTGTTGAACCTTATCAGTGTTGCGAAGCACCGTCAGAATCATATTCACCAGCGGCTCGATGTCGGACTCGTACACTGCGAAGGGGCAGTGCTTGAGGACGGACAGGATGGCGATAGTATAGTGCTCCGCCGACATCCTAGTCTCCTCCGGGGACAGTTGGTTGTCCGAGGGACCGGAGGTGGCCAGCTCGTACATGGGCTTGACAAGGTACGCGTAGGTCCACTGCTTGTAGAGAGGCTTGACCACGGCGTGCATCGACGTCTGCAGATATGCGTTCTCATCAACCACTGCTTCAATCTCGGCAGCCAGGATCTCGCCGACGGAATTCGGCAGACCGATGGCATTGTGGACAAGCGATATCAAGGGCAAGACTGCTCGCTCCTGACGGGGCACGGCGCCGACCAGGATGGGAAGGACTCGCTCAATGTCAATTCCAACTGCCACATCCTCGGCATTGTACGACGCCATGTTTTGCTCCAGACGGTTCTTCCAGAACTTCACTACTTGTGTGAAGTCCATGGTCGACAACGATGCCTTGTGCTTGTTCGCAAGGATGGCAACAATCCAGGCCTGGCTCTGGCTGATGTTGCTACTCAGTGTGTATGTCTCGTCGCACAAGAGCGTTTGGGCGACGCCATCAGCGTCGTAAAGGCCCGTCATGGCCTCCGGCCACAAGCCCTTGAGAATGCTCAGCGTGAGCGAGTTCAGCGCGCCATCCTCCTCCGTCCTCCAGTAAGGTGCCCCGACGTTGCAGTTAGAGAACAGCCGAAATGCCTCGGTGGGCAGTTGGTAAAAGAGCTGGGAAGGTGCGTCCATGGCACTAATAGTCATCGAAGCCAATCTCTCCACTTGTTCGACAATGGCTCGGCGACGCTTTTCCTTGTACTGCACCAAGTCACCAGAGAGACGCAGCACGATCCCGCCCTCTGAATCAGCTTTTTCCTTAGTGACGCGACGGATGAGGTGGCGGACAATGAACAAACTCAGCCGAATGAATCTGGCGAATACGTCACCGCTGCTAGATACGACCGCTGGCGTCGCCGCACCGGTCTCTGCAGCCAAAATATCATCAGCAGTGTTACCCAGGACTTGGCCATGGATGTCGGGATAACTCTCGCGAAGGAGTCGCAGCCACTCAGGCGGAATGTCTACACCAGCGGTGACTATCTTGACCTCCCTTGCCCAGTCAAGGGGCTCTTGGCCCTCTGCGTGCAAATGTGCTTGCAAAGCTTCGGAGCCACAGGCTTCCCGTAAGAGAAACATGGAGTGATGCAGGCCAGCTACCACGAGCTTCACGACGCGGGGGTCGGCTCCGTTGGTTAGGAAAGTCTCTGTAAGCCGGAGCAAGGCGCCAGTCCAGGTCATGAAGTGGTGCAAGGGCGAATACTTCTTCTTGACTGAAGTGAGACCAATCGCCGTAGGGACCTTGGAACAGCCTATGAACGACACTTGGCAGAGGACATGCCATAACTGGCTGACTGAACTTGACTCGGGCCTCCTCCAGTCTCGGTCCAAGATTACATCCGTGGTGGCATCAACCAGGATTTGGAACCCGTCCACGTAGTGCGTGACCACCGTAGAGAGTGATTCCTGTAGGCCGATGTCGACGTCTGCGACCATCGCTTCGGCATCTCTGGGACTTAGAGTCAACGGCATTAGAAGGCGATGGGTGAATAGCGAGCAAATCTCCCTGCAGACGTCGGTTGAGCATAGGAGTGACCTCTGCCCATCTGATGAGATGACCTCTTGCGTCACCAAGGTTGCCACACCGCTAGTGATTGCCCTGAGAACACCGAGCTCGGGGCCCTCTGCGTCCGCTACATTATTTCGCCACAACGGCAAGTAGACCTTGTGGAACAGGTCCTGGAAGGGAGTGGCCGAGTGGGCGGCGAGTAGCTGGTCGTCCTCCGGATAGTCCGTCGCCAAACTGCGCCTGGTCTTGAGAATCGCCTCGAGAACTTCCAAGAGGTCTTTGGTATACGTCGTATGGGCGGCTGACTTGAACTGGGGAATCTTTTGGATCACCGAGTCAACCAGCTTTGGGCTGTGTGAGACAAAGGCCTGCGGACCGGAGCTTATAGCTGCCAGGCAGATCTGGCCCGCTTGCTTGACGTAGTCTGGCTCCGACAAGTCATCGAGAGAGTCTCTGAAGACCATGTGGATGTACTCGTCAAGCCGAGGCGAGTCATCCTGGAGCCTCACCGCAATGGCACGGAGCACCGAAGTTGCTCCATGCACTGTTTCGGCCACCTCGCCGTTTCGGACCTCATACTTGAGTGAGTTCCATATTGAGGTGATGAAAGGAGTGAGAGCGCTGTGCGGGTTTTCGTACTTCTCGATGCAGGCCTTGATTGTCATGAGAATGTCGTTCTTGACTGTGACCTTGATGGAGTCTCCCTGGTCGAGTCTCTGGATCAGGTAAGGAAATGCCAGCCGTGCAAGACGTTGGTGAGCCGAGAAGCACCCGCGTAGAGCGGTCTTGAGCTCTTCTGGTGTGACACCTATCGGTGTGGTCGACTCCCGGAGTGTGATGGGGAAGTAGTTTGAGAACGTCTTGAATATCTCGTCTGTAACCTCATCCGAGGGAGAGTAGTGGGCGGCCAAGGTCTGGACGATCTTGAACCAGACCATCAAGTTCCTCGGGTCTCTCTCATGCTGGCACATGTTGATGAGGTCCAAGATGAAGCCGCTTGAGGGGCCATATTTGTGCTGGAGCTCTCCAGAGACAGCTGGGTCTTCGACCAGGCTCTGCAACAGTTGGTACACCTCCAGCCGGGTGGCTGCCGTCTGGAGGCGAAAGTCCTCTTTCATCTTTGACACGTCCTCGATGATCTTCACGCCCATCGGCGGCTTGAAGTTTTTCGCCGTGGCCAGCTGCTTCAAAGCCCTCGTCGAGGGGGTTATGCCCGCCTTGTGGTCGTTGCTGAACATGGACCCAAAGAAACCGACGAGCAACTCGACCTGGTCGGCCCTGAGCAGATCCTTGTTCAGGACTTCGAGCGTCGCGGTCAAGAAGCCGATGGCCTTGGCTCGTGTAATCGCGTTGCCGCTTTCGCCCTCGTCCTTGCTCGTGGTGGTTGCGCCGCTATCAAGCCCTGGGGCAATCCAGAGCTTGATTGACGCCGCCCAGTTTCCGACGGCTATCCTGCTTGCACCTGCATCCTCGATTGCTGAAAACATCACAGTTAGCAGGTGAGTCTTGAAAGACCCAGTCAAAAGCACGAGGGCGCAGCCCCATGCTGCCAAAACTGCTGAAGGGCAGTGGCACAGCAAGATGACAGGAGACAGACTACAAACCTTTTGCGGCTTTCGCAGCCAGATCTTTCATGAGTACCTCATCGTCCAGGACAACATACTGTAAGGCTAGCTCATCGAAGCTCGCCATGGCTAAGTGTTATGGTTAGAGAGGGGTTGCAGACCCGCGCGCCGGGTTGCAGAAACAGAGAAGCTTGGTCTGGTTGGCGAGTTATATTCCGATGATAAAAGTATGGAACAATCCTAGAATGCAGCAAAATAATGAGCTTCTTTATGGGATGCGCTGCGCCGTGTGTTGCTGGTAGTAATTGAGGCCAAAGCTGTGATATGTACTTATTGGTGAAGTTGATGTTCCGAACGCGGCCCCTCGCAGCTCGACCCAAAAATTACAGCCGAAAGTCCTTATCTTCGTGACGTACTGCGTGCGTTTACATGATAGAGAAAACGCTAACCAGAAGTGGTAAGAGGGGCAGTCGCTGTCAGGGTCCGTCCCGCGATTCAAATTTTGCGACAACGGCATATGGATGGGAAGTCCGGACGAGTCATTGCGAACTGCTTTTCTCTCCGGTCTCCGGAAGAACACAGGTCAATTGGCCATATATGAGCGTACCGTGACCTAAAAGTCCGTTTGTCCGCCGTTTCCAATCCAGATATCATACCTATCTGGCTGTTTCTGGCCTCTGGCACTGTCCTGCTTCTGAATATTTGTTCCTGCAGTCGGAACTTTATCAGTGGGCCAAAAGAAGAAATCTTGAGGGGCACTTTTTTGTTGTAAGTCGCCCATCCAACTCAGCTCACTCGGTGGACATGAGGAGGCAGCATATAACTCACAGGAGCCATATCTGCCTTGCAAATGTCCAATTGAAGCCCCATGAGGACAACAATTGCTAACTCGCTTCTCAGACATACTCGTTGTCTTAGACCGGCCAAGCGTATTGGAACAATTGGGACATTCTCGCACACCATGTCGTCGTCAGACGCACCCAAGACCTGCAAGGTCATTCTCGCAGACACTATTGCGAAGAAGTTGTTGGAAGAGGTCCATGACACCTTGGCAAAAGTGCAAGCAAAGGATGCTGTGAAGCCCTGTCTGGCGGCTTTCTTGGCCAACGATGACCCGGCTGCCGTAAAGTATGCCGAGTGGTCGAAGAAGACATGTGAAGAGAAGTGAGTATGACCTATGCGCATTAGAGGTGTGAGAGGGTATACAAGCAGTGCTCAAGGGAGCACAGCGTATCTAATTCCACGTGGTGGTGACTCTGGCCCAGGGGCTAACCTCCATCAGCGGCTTCACCTTCGACCTGCGCATATCTGACAAGGAGACCCTGGAAGAAGCCATAATGGCGGCCAACGAGGACGACGCAGTGGACGGCATAATCGTCTACTACCCGATCTTCCCCGGCAACGTGCAACACGACAAGTACATCCAGGAGACCGTTTCGCTATCAAAGGATGTCGAGGGCCTGTGCCACAAGCACCTGTACAACATGTACCACAACGTCCGCTTCCTCGATCCGCCCGCCAACACCAAGAAGTCCCTCCTGCCCTGCACACCCCTCGCCGTCGTCAAGATTCTGGAGTATCTGAGCATCTACAACCCCATCCTAGCCTACGGCAACCGCCTCTTCGGCAAGACCATCTGCGTCATCAACCGCAGCGAGGTCAACGGCCGGCCGCTCGCCGCGCTGCTGGCCAACGACGGCGCGACGGTGTACAGCGTCGACCTCACGGGCGTGCAGGTCTTCACGCGTGGTCAGGGTATCAAGCAGCCCCGGCATCAAGTGCACGAGAAGGAGGGCTGGGCTCTGGAGCAGGTCCTCCCGCTATGTGACGTTGTTATCGGCGGCGTGCCGAGCGAGAAGTTCAAGGTGCCGACGGAGCTTATCCGGGACGGCGCGGTCTGCATCAATTTCTCGAGTTATAGGAACTTTGATGGCCCGGCTGTGAAGGAGAAGGCCAGTATCTATATCCCGAGCGTGGGTAAGGTTACCATTGCCGTGTTGCTAAGGAATCTGGTGGTAAGCTGCTGTCCCAGTCCCTGTTTCAGACAAGATCGTTGCTGACCTTCGAACACAGAGGTTGATCGCCAACCGGACACAGCCCGAGGGCCAACAGGATGCAGACAAAGCGAGAGCAAGGAGTGACGCTTTCCTGGACGGTTAAAGACTAGACTTAGATGGGGTACACGGTCTTCGATTCGTTGTGTGTATTTTGACCATTGGGAAAAGGGTCACTTTGGATTAAAAGCTCTGGGCTATTTGCGCTTGCATAACCGAGACCCATGTCTCATACTTCTGATATCCAACACTTGATCTTCAACCAGCGATAGCAAGTGCTACTTGCTCAGGGCATTGCGCCGACGTTGTCTCCCCTCGTATCCTGCCGGTATTCGTGCCTCTGATGCAGCCCTTCGTGGCAGTGTTGGGTCCTTGTTGGTCTTTCCAACTCGGAGAGAAATATGCTGCGCATCAGTCAGCCCCTATGAATTTGGACTGTCGAGCAGTGCGGGGGAAATATTCCTGTACGTCGACCCGAAGTCATGACCTCGGCCCCCAACTGACACCGAAGAGCTTAAGCTCGCTTCCGACCCAGCCCGGGGCTCCGGTATATACTGTTCATGAGAGAGTTACCCCTTTCCAAGACCCGGCTCTAAGTTGCCGGTGCAGCTCGCGAGAGATAGCCGATGCAAGGTTCACTATATGGTTGGGGATGAACACGGCGCTTTGTGGCTCGCAGAGCTAAATATACACACCACACCGTCCCCAGCAGCGTGGTCCGTCGACTAATTCTGGAATGATCAATATGATCACTCTCTTAATCCATCTATCCTGCAGGACGAGGTCCATCTGATTGGCGTCATCGGTTCCGACCCGCCTTAGGTCCCGGCCGCGTCAGTGAACCATTTCGAGATTGATTCTGCGCCTGGCTGGGATGATACAGATAATCTACGAGAACCAGAGAGCTTTTGCGATAGGAGACATGCCAATTGGAAATTCGGATCCGAGCCTCACAGGTTCTAAGGCTCGTCTCGGACGTCCGTGATATGGTTTATTACCCCAAGCCCGGACTTCGCTGGATAAATGCATGGACAATATGAGAGCCTGGGAATCGCTTCACCACTGGAAATCCGGGGCCGACAGAGCGCCCAAGGATCGTTCGGGAGCAATTTGTGGAGGATCCCGTGGCGAAGAAAGAAAGGAATATAAAGACCTGAGGCTAATCCAGATGGTGAAGAGACAGCCCGCTCACTCGGTCTGTCGATCTTCATCCGTCTTCCACAGGGGCCAGTCATACTCAGAGTAAACCTACATTACCGTCAAGATGCTCTTGTCAGCCCTCATCACTGCGGCAACCCTCGCCAGCTCCGCCCTGGCCCTGCCCCCCTCCCTCACCGAGCGCCAGACATCCGCCACCTGCCTCACCAAGCCCGAGGCCACGACCATGGTGGGCATCTACCAGCAGCTGATCGCCAACTACACCGACGCGCTGGCGGCGCAGTACTGCAGCGACGACTTCGCCGACTACTCGGACAGCATCAACACCTTCCTCAACCAGCCGCTCGGGGGCCCGACCTTCGCGACCAAGAAGATCTTCATGGACGCCCAGGCCCTCAACCCGCCCTTCCCCTTGGTGGTGGACAGCATCGACGCCGTCGACTGCACCTTCATCACCCTCCGCTGGCACGCGACCTTCGGCGAGGCCATGAAGCCGAGCAAGGGCATCACCGTGCTCGAGCTGACGAAAGCGACGGGGGCGTGGCAGATCAAGCTCATCGATACCGAGTTCAACGCGCTCACGTGGCTACTGGATATGGGCGGGAGCTATATCTGGGAGGGGTCGGTTTACAGCCCTACTGGTGTTACGCCTGCTCCTGCTGGTGCTTGAGGAGGCTAAATGGACTCGGGACGGGTTGGGGTAAGCGAATGTGTCCGAGACTGGGAAGCCCTGGGTAAAAGGGAAATCGGTAACACGAGGAACGGGCGCGGGTTTGGGTGTATATGTGAATGAGTACCGAGGTTCTGGAGTACATAGTAGCATATAATGAACACGAGGGGATTTTCTCAACGCCCTGATCTCCATGGTTAATATGTGCTCTTTCTTTTGTTGTCAGATGCTGGCTTGCCAAGTGAGCTGCGGTCCTGCGAGGATGGGTCCGGCTCAGCAAAGACTGACAAGACCTTACCAGAGGATAGAACCTTGATGGCAGATTCTGAGAATCCGATCCTTCCGCTGACACGTTGACCTATCAGGTGAGCGTGAAGCGACACCGCGAACCCTCACATCTCAGTGGGAGGGTCGTTGCGTGTGAGACGGGAAGCAGAGGGCGGGCGAGGACATGCCAGTCTCCAGCAGTGGCCGATGAGATCACGGAGGTCCCGTCGAAAGGAGTTCATCTCAACCACAAGAGTGGCCTTCATTGCAGCTATTGAGACTACCATGCCTACCACCTGCGCTCTAGTGTCCAATCGGCACCTTTGCAACCCATTATCAATCCACCTCTATAAGAACGCGGACGACAGACCTCGCGGCCATCGGCCGACAAGCCCTCTCTCCTCCCCCACATCTCCTATCCAGGCCCAGTCGAAAAGGTTGCAGTACGATCGGCGGCCCTGTATCATGCGGGGGAAAGAGCAAAAGATGTTGAAGTTCTTTTTGTGTTTCCCCCATCCTGTAAAACGCCGATGCTTGATTGTGCGAAAGAGTTGGTTGCCACAAATGCTTTGCCCTCCCGTGGAAATCTGGGTATCGCCAAAACAGAATTGCGACTTCTCGGGCCGCTTTTTCTTGGGCTCGTATAATCGTGTTTGCGTCTTTGTTGAAAGACGCCGTCCCCCCGAGACTGTATCCATCTCACCAAGGGACAGAAATTCCCCGAAGAGTAGCTGCCGTGAACTCTATGTCGTAGAAAGTGCAAATGACTTTTTCCCATGTGTCATCCGCCCAAGAAAAGGAAGAAACTCGACCGTCGAAGAGACATGAACGCGTGAGTGGATTAATGCTCCACCGAACCAGGTTTGTTGAGAACCGTACGCCTATAATTTACCCTGCCCATATGATCAAAATGCGTAGACAGATTTGACAAAAGAAAGATGGAACAAAGACAATCCTCGAGCTCGAGTTGGAACACCACCAGCGAGGAGAAGTTGAATCTCTCGCGGTGTACACGTGTCACCAGACATGACTCAGATAGGCGTAGTCTCTGCTTAGAACTTGAGAGGCTTGGGCTTCTCCCAGCTGAAGCTCTGGTTGGTGCCGAAGTGGCCGTTCTTAGCGGTCTGGAGGTAGATGGGCTTGGCGAGGTCGAGCTCCTTGACAATGACACCGGGACGGAGGTCGAAGTTGTCGCGGATGATCTTGACGAGCTCCTCCGAGTTCTTCTCCGAGGTACCGTAGGTATCGACGTAGATCGACAGAGGCTCGGCGACACCGATGGCGTACGAGAGCTGGACGAGGGCACGGCGGGCGAGACCGGCGGCGACGAGGGACTTGGCGATCCAGCGGCCTACGTAGGCGGCCGAACGATCGACCTTGGAGAAGTCCTTGCCGGAGAAGGCACCACCACCGTGGGCACCCCAGCCACCGTAGGTGTCGACGATGATCTTACGGCCGGTCAGACCGGCGTCACCCTGGGGACCGCCGATGATGAAGAGCCCTGAGGGTTGGATCTAGTGGCCAAGTTAGCTGGCGTCCGACGGTTTGTGTCCAGGATATGGTGGCGAACTTACGTGGTAGATGGTGTTCTCGTCGATATACTTCTCGGGGATGGTCTTCAAGATGATCTTCTCCTTGATCTCCTTACGCAGCTGCTCGGTGCTGATGTCCTCGCTGTGCTGGGCAGAGACCACGACAGTGTGGACGCGCAGGGGAACAACGGCGCCGTTGTCGTGCTTGTACTCGATGGTGACCTGAGTCTTGGTGTCGGGCCGGAGCCAAGGGAGGGAGCCGTCACGGCGGGCAGCGGCCATGGCAGCATTGAGCTTGTGGGCGAAGAGGAGGGTCAGCGGGAACAGCTCGGGCGTCTCATCGGTAGCATAGCCGAACATGATACCCTGGTCACCGGCACCAATGTTCTCAAGACGGTCTTCGAGGTTCAGGCCCTGGGCGATGTCGGGAGACTGCTCCTCAATGGCGACGAGCAGGTTGAGGGTCTTGTAATCGAAGCCCTTGGAGGAGTCATCGTAGCCGATGCCCTTGACGGCGCTGCGAACGACCTTCTGGTAGTCGATCTTGGCCTTGGTAGAGATCTCGCCAAAGATCATGACCATGCCGGTCTTGGTGGCAGTCTCGCAAGCGACCTTGGACATGGGGTCCTCGGCCAAGCAGGCGTCCAGGATGGCATCCGAGACTTGGTCGGCAATCTTGTCGGGGTGACCCTCACCTACAGACTCGGACTAGACCAACCGAATGGGCGGTCAACAACACGGCACATTTGGACTATTTTATTTCCCGGAATGCGGGGCAGCGAAGACCGGACAACTTACGGTGAAGAGGAAGGTGCCCTCATTGTAGTGCTTCCAGCCGCTGACATTGATGCCATTGGCGCCGTTGCTGGTTCCGTTGGTGGCCATTGTGACGGAAAGACGGAGAGAATGAATGTGTATGGGAGGAGATTCTTTAGGGGATATCGAAGGGGGCCTAGTGGAAAAGATTATGATTGTTAGAGCTGGGCTCGAGGTATTCCGAAACTCTCCGTGTTGAGAGCCTGTTCAACGAAAGCAGATGCGAGGCAAGACAAACCGTCAATGGGGAAGCAGCGTCGAGTCTGGGGAAGCGTTCTTGATAAAGGGCACGAGGGAGACAACTTTAAGTGAGCAAAGGGATAGGGGGACGGTAGGAAGGGTTGTTGGGGGGGGGGCGCTACCGAAAATTTATGAGAAATTTGAGACTCAGTTCATCCCTCCAGCCATCCTCACGGCGACAGGAAAATAGGGTCCCTGGATTGCGCCATCGGCCACTCACAGGCGGCTGTCAGTGCACAATCGACGCTAGAGTTTGTACCCCACCCCCACTGAGGGGTCTAACATTTTCCTGATCTTCGGCAGACGCAAGCTTCAAGAGGCGATAACGCCGATAAGCAAAACACATCCAGCTCCAGGCTCAGGCGCAAACCTTCCAGTTTCCGGACGGTACGGAGCCTAATAAGCAGAACACGCAAGAGTCCAACCGGCAAGATGAGCAAGTTCGGAACCCTGGTGATGGGCCCTGCAGGAGCAGGCAAATCCACGTTTTGCGCTGCCTTGATAACGCACCTCCAGCTCCAACGTCGGTCTTGCTTCTACGTCAACCTCGATCCCGCCGCCGAGAGCTTCGAGCACCAGCCGGACCTCGACATCAAAGACCTGATCTCTCTCGAGGATGTGATGGAGGAGATGGGCCTCGGCCCCAACGGCGGGCTGATCTACTGCTTCGAGTTTCTGATGGAGAACCTCGACTTCCTTACCGAAGCCCTCGAACCGTTGACGGAGGAGTACCTCATCATATTCGACATGCCTGGCCAGATCGAGCTGTACACGCACATACCCATCCTGCCCGCACTCGTCAAGTTCCTCTCACGCTCCGGCTCGCTCGACATAAGACTGTGCGCCGCCTACCTACTCGAAGCGACCTTCATCGTGGACAGGGCCAAGTTCTTCTCTGGCACCCTCAGCGCCATGAGCGCCATGATTCTGCTGGAGATGCCGCATATCAATATTCTCAGCAAGATGGACCTCATCAAGGGCCAGGTGCGGAAAAAGGATCTGAAGAAGTTCATCACGCCTGATACGACCCTGATCCAGGAAGATCCCGAAATCGTGGCAAGGAGGAAAGCCGGCGAGAACGTGGACGACGAGGTGTCTGATCCGCAAGACAAGGACGCGATGATGAGGGGTGCGAGCTTCAGGCGGCTGAACACGGCTGTGGCAAGCTTGATCGAAAACTTCAGCATGGTCAGCTACCTGAAGCTCGATGCGTCGGATGAGGACAGCGTGGGTGCGATATTGAGCTATATCGACGACATGATCCAGTTCCACGAGGCTCAGGAGCCGAGGGAGGCCAAGGATGAGGATGGCGGTTACGACGTGGAGGAGTAGTTTGTTTGCTTCGCGACGTGTACGGTCTGCAAGGTCGTGAGATTCGCCCAAACAGGCCCTGTGTTGATCATTGTTCTTTGGGAGTGCTTGGAGAGTGCATAGCGTTGGCGTTGGGAGTCTTAAAGACTGGAAATGATATTTACAAAATTCTTTGGCTTTGCAAGACATGCCTACCCCAATCCCGACACGAACCTCTGCATCCAAAACCATAACGCCAGCCTTGTACATGATTGCCTTAACCGTAGCCCCTTTCCTAGTTGCTGAACCTGCCAATCCCCTGACTCCAAACAGAATCCATTCCGCATTGTATGTAGCACTTCGTAAAGACATCACAGCGACCATCATCGGTTTCTCCAACCGCCAGTAGCCTGCGCACCCGAGTAGCCACCCCTCTTCTGCCCCTGCTCCTCGTACTTCCTGTACTCGTTTATCCAGATATCCTTCACCCATCCGCCGTATTTCAACAGCATGCCCCCAATAGCCACGGCGTCCGCCCAGCTAGCCTCCAAGCCGCGCTGCCACACCGACGCGGCGAGCGCCACCAGCCCGGCGTAGAACGTCATGCGGAACGCTATCCTCGTCCAGAACACCAGGGCGCGCCGCAGCCAGCTCAGGACCTGGAAGACGACCACGAGGATGACGCAGAAGAAGCCAAGCACGACGATGTCCGGGCTGCTGTAGAGGGCTTGGGCGAGGCGGTCGAAGATGGGGCCGAGGACGGGCGCCATCATGGCTAGGGCGCTGTGGAAGGTGGACGTGATTTGGCGGGCTATCACCGCGGGGACTGAGTCTGGTTGGAGAGCATGTTCCTGGACGATGGGGGAGTTGAGAAGGGTGTCTAGTTGGAGGTTGTTGTTAGTTTGGGTTTGACAGAACTACCTAGGTGAGGGAGGGCTCTCGGTGTGACAGTGTGACGCGCAGAAACTGGCCCGTGCTGGCCCTGTTCATGTGATCATATCGTACCGCTCAGGGCAATGGACGAGACAGCGAGGGGAACATAAAACCCTGATGGGAGCTGCGCCTCACAAGTAACAGTAACAAATGCTCCTTACCTTTGAGATAGTCTATTACCCACGTATCCATCTTGTATTTCTCCCCGCAGTCTGATCCTGTGACGCAGTGCGTGGCGGGGGTAAGATGTTGGAGCACAAGTCGCAAACTGCTGTGCTCAAGAGAAGTAAGGGCTATGAAATCCTTCTAGGCTGCTGAGCTGAGGAGACACTTGTAAGTTGTCGGCCCTGCAAAGACTTCCATATGAAGGCGAGCAGGTAAGCAGGCCTGCTTCAAGACACGGTGTTTGAAAGCCAGCAAGTGTTGTGACCGCGCTATCAGAACAAAAACATTCGACACGTGACCCTTCCGTCATTGCTCAAAGGCACGAGATGGCTGACTAAAGTTCACGGTACAAGTAGCAACCTAAGGTATACCTCCTAGCGATCACGCACCTCGAAAGTTTCGCGACCTCGCCAGAAGACGGCACACTAAGGTAACTTTAAGATGTCGAAGCTGGCCTCACTTTACGTATCGAAGCTCGCTAAACTCCCTTTTCTTGGTCGACTAAACCACGAGGGAAAGAAAGGAGGTAGCGCTGGGGCAGATACCACCGGCACGGCCTTGCCGTATCGACCGGGATGTTCAACACCGGGAACGGAACGCAATCCACAATGGCATAACACGCACGTCCTTGGCCGACTGTGCTCGAATAAGGTTGCGCGCGTGATCGCTGGCCGAACCGAAGATCTGCTGCGTCAAGCTGTTCGTCGTGAAGCAACGCAACACAGTGAGCATGGCGGAGTGCTACTACCTGTTGGTAGCTCCATATCTAAGCTACTTTTATGAATACGTATACGGTTGGACGCCCTAAATATATCCAGCTGGCCATGAGCCGGCATTGATGCAGTACGCAAATGTCGATAGATTTCATACCTGATATTATCTATGAGATTACACGTGTGTATATCAGAAAGATGATTCCCGAGAGAATCCAAGGCAGATGAAGATCAAACAAGTGCCGGATCGGCCCTAAAGCCACAACGGTCGCTTGTTGGGGACACTCGAGATATCTTGTTGGCTCGTGCACGCTATAATGCAGCCCCCTTTTCGAGATGCGCGAACCGCCAGGGGTTCGAGGAACGCGCCAGGAACGGTGTGACGGTGACGAGCCTTCTCAGCTGACAGCAGCCTCGCTAAATTAAATTTATGCTCCCGCCCTCCTTATGGCGATGCTTCTCCGTAGCAGATCGAACGAGGAGGCCAACGAGTCCTGTGGTAGCTCGCGTTTCCGCTTTCGGCTTGGTGTTTCCGCTTATGAAGCTTGAGAACTCAAACACAACAAGATCCCCGCAAAGCGTTAATACAGAGAGGGAGTGTACCGAGACAAAAAAGACATGTACGTTATCAACCAGAAATAGCGACATCTTGATCGTGCTTCTCG
>Ga0209127_100134_pt1 | contig 28924 bp, 16 predicted proteins | sample LakSupMetagenome_FD_187469 | JGI IMG/M metagenome (GOLD analysis project Ga0209127, IMG submission 187469) | Freshwater microbial communities from Lake Superior, Canada - Sta WM archaea (SPAdes) (version 2) | ecosystem: Environmental > Aquatic > Freshwater > Lake | place: Lake Superior, Canada... | reverse complement strand
GGACCACGCCCTAGCCAGCTTATTAAATTAGCAGTAGTCCTTATATGGAGATACTAGGAATCGAACCTAGGAATCTGACATGCAAAGTCAGTGTTTTACCAACTAGACTATATCCCCCCTTTTTTTTTATATTGAAGTAGCCTGCTTAGTCGGCTATCTATTACGTCATTATCTTATAATATAAAAATATCCGAAAAAGGACTCGAACCTTTACGGCATTACGCCTACACAATTTAAGTGTGTTGTGTCTTCCATTCCACCACTCGGATTTAGAGTTTATATTAATCTAATATAACTCCTGTGATAATAAAAAAATTTTATGCGGATAAAGGATTTGCACCTCTATTTTTTGGTCATGAGCCAAACATGTTTCTATTACATTAATCCGCATTAGGATGGCTAAGTTAAAGGCCAGATAAAGTCTCGCTATATAATGGGGGGGGGATGTCTACCCTTCCTAAGTTAAATATCTTTATAATTAAAAAATAATTATCAAGCGTATACGCGAAACACGCATGCGCGCAATAAGGCTAAAGTGAGTTGAACACTTATAATTACCGTCATGAGCAGTACGCTTTACCAATTAAGCTATAGCCTCTTTTATAGTGCAAAAGGAAGTATATAAATTTAGACTAGGCGGGGTTCGAACCCGCGATTATAGCATTGAAAGAGCTAGGTCTTAACCAACTCGACCACTAATCCTAAAAATTAACCCGGTGCAAGTATCGCACTTGCGTCTATTGATTACAAAACAATTGCATTACTTTTATGCTAACCAGGCTAAGTGAAAATGCAAAGATATATTAATTAACTAGTTTTTTATAAAATTAGTACTTAGTTCCTGAAAATCTCTAAATTCTTACAAACAAAGCCTATTTGCGTAATATTATATTACGTATATTTAAGAAATATCTTAAGGTAAGTTTCGTGCCTATATGCTTTCAGCACTTATCTTTGGCTAACTTAGCTTTCCTGCCGTGCCTATGCTATTTATTTACTTAAGTGACAGTAACATCCATATTTAATAAACCTAAATTTATTAAATAGCGGGTCATAAACAACAGGTAAACCATAGGTTAACAAAACTACTATGCAACAAGGCATAATAATAGTACCCCACATTCCTTTCGTACAAGGTTATTCCTTATTATATTCTAATTCCCTCTAGAAGATAGAAACCATACTGTCTCACGACGTATTTAACCCAGCTCATGTAACTTTTTAATCGACGAACAGTCGTACCCTACATAGTTTCTGCATCCATGAGGATAAGTTAAGCCGACATCGAGGTGCCAAACCGCGCACTCATTTTGTACACTCTTGCGCAAATTAGCCTGTTCAACTTGTTATCATAAAGTACTCTTTATTTCCATCTTTTTCAAAATGGTTCAGACTATTTCTTCAATTTTTTTTATTATATATTAAAAGCTTGTGACGGAATTTATATGCGACTAACTTACACAGTAACTACTTAAAAATTATTTACCACTAATTCAACCTTTTACTGCAAATGCTCCAATACGACGTTTAGAAGTAAATATAGAATATTCTACATTAGGTTTAATAAAACCTCTTAAATTTAAAGAAGATAATCTTTTATAAGAAGAATCTATATTTCTCAATCCACCTTTTCATTTTACTTTAAATAAAGCTCTATCTGCTCTATAACGTTTTGTTAATCTACCTTTAATTTCTAACCTTATACCTCCCATGTTTTTATATTTAATAGAATTAAAAATAATTTCATATATTTTTCCAAAATCAGGCGTATCCTTATTTTTTAGCGTAGACTTATAAAAAATATCCGAAGACTGCGAAAGTATAGGTGTGGTTTGTTCCACCATAAGATTATAGTACAAATTATTAAATACGTTATCTAGCTTATATTTATCTAGCGCAATCGAGTCTGCCATAATATAATTTAAATTAAGATTTTTATATTTATTATCTATTAAATCCATATTTACACTTTTAATTATAATAGATTTTTCTTTTACTCTATTTACCTTGGGGAATTTAACTTTATTTAATATAATATTCATTAATCTTATTATATGAGCATTTCTATTTTTTAATTTTAAGCTTAAAATTTTCGTAAAAAAATCACTATTAAGGATAATAGATTTCATATTTATTATATTAAATTCAACTTTTTTTTTATAAAAATTACTTATTAGCTTACTTAATTTATATAAAAATTTTTCTTCAAATTTATATTTATTAAGACTTAATTTTAATTTGAATCTTCTAAATAATATTAATTCTTTATGTAATAGAGTAAGAATAGTTTTTAGACGTAAGGCAGCTGAGGCCGTAATAAATTTTCCCTGGTTTAATTTATCATCATTATATAGTAAAGAAAGAATTTTTTTATAAAATAAAATTTTTATCATTTTAATTTTTTTTAATAAAACTAATTTTTCTCGATTATAAGTATAAATAGTTACAATTGCTTTAGAATTAGTATGTTTTATTTCTGCTTTACTTACAAATATTTTATTTAAAGATAAACGTTTAATTCTAGGTGATCTAAATTTATTATTAATAAATTTTTGATTGAAATATAGATTAAAATAATTTTTAACTAATGTATTAATATTTATATTGTACAAGGGTAAATTCTTCAAATTATTGAAATTAAATACATAAATACTATTTTTTCATTCTTTTGAAAAAGGAGGAAAATATTTAGTTTCTCCTGTAAAATTATTTTTTACATTAAAAGGTATTAATTTAGAGTTATTTTTAATAAATTTATTAAAAATAGATAAAGACTGAATTTTTCGCTCTATATTTTTTTGCGACGCTTTCATAAAAAAAAATTAATATAATATATAACTAATATATATAATAAAAAAAAGTTGGGTTTTAATAAAGGATTATTGTTAATATTACTCACCTTCTAGTCGTTGAACGTTTTTATCTAATATTTAGTCGGCACGCTGCGAAGCGTGCCTCGCCAGTGCATCTGCACATACTTATGACATCCCTAAAAGATAAACTTCGCTTCAAATTTACTCTAGACTTTTATGACTGACGGAATTTAGCCTTAGGCTAAATCCGCCATCTCTCAAGAGTAATTTTTGAAATTAACCCAATTTATTATCAATCATTTTATATAATACATATTTCATATAAAATATTGAAGGACAAACATCCCTAGCGTAGCTTTTCCAAAAATCCAAGATCTTTCCTTTTTGCATCTTGTGATCCTATGCCCCGCTTACGCGACTGTAAGATTTGTTGTTAATCAAACAGTAAAGCAAGATTAAGCCATTAAACTTGATAAGTATAAACAATATTATTAAGGCTTATTACCATTCAGCGACCTTTAAAGGTCGCTGCAGCTAGAGCTCATAATAATTATAAATATTAAAGACCTGCCTTAAGGCTTACGTTCTAATAATATTTTTATTACATCTAATTTCTCTATAGTTAAAATCTTACCTAATTTCCTATAATTAAATTACATAATAAAAACGTAAAATATTTTCATGCCATATATACACAGGATTAAATATAGAATTAATTCTATCTAAAACTACAAACAAACAAATAATAAATGATTCATTTATTAAAAAAAATATACAAAATGTAAAACAATTTTTACAAATATGTAAATATTTTAGACACACCCATTTACTCTTTGTGGGGTCTGTGCCCCGCATAAACTGTCTCCTAGCAATTGTTCCTTCTATTAAAATTTTAGGCTGATGTAAAGCGTACTAACACGCTTACGCCTAAAAATTAAAAATTTAAGGTTAAATAATATGATCGAAAAATAAAGGTATTTCAATTTTATTTAATCAATTACCTTATATACTAAAATTTAACGGTATCATACTCAATAATTAGTAACAGTAAAGCTGCATAGGGTCTTCTCGTCTATCTAGAGGTAAACTGTATCTGCACAGTTATTCCAATTTCACTGAGTCAATCATAGAGACAGCTGTTGTATCGTTACATCATTCATGCAAGACCGCATTTAACGGCCAAGGCATTTCGCTACCTTAGGACCCTCACGTTAAGGCCGCCATTAACCGGGGATTCCTTTAAGACCAAACTTTATAAATTTAGTTAATTCGTTAACCAGCCGGCATCGGGCAGAAATCACACTCAATACTTAGATTTATCATCTTTTTGCAAAGTGCTTTGTTTTAATTAAACAGTCGTACAACATTATTTTATGCTTCTTCATATTTACTCGTATTAATCGAGAATATTGAGCCCTCCTTATCCCTAAGTTACGGTAGTTAATTTGCCGAGTTCCTTTATGATTGTTATCTCATTTGCGCCTTCGTATTCTCTACTAGCTTACACGTATTAAAGTATTTAGGTACGGTTGTTTATAAATAAAAAACTTTAGCTTTTTATTTATACTTACTCATTCTTCCAGCACACTTTCCACTTAAAAATGTTGTTTTATTAAGTAATAAGATTTTCTCATCGCTATAACCTTCAGATTATAAACTTAGAGGCCGTTACTTTACCTTGCCATAAGCTTTAGGCGAGACTTTGCTTTTTTGTTACTCATGTCACCATTATCACTTGAATTATATCATAATTTTATGGCGCAGCCAAAAAATCTTATATTAATTCAACGTTCTGCTACCCCATTCTATAACAATAATAGCACAGCTTCGCTAGCGCCTTATATTTATTGTTAAATATGGACAAGGTTTCGGTATATTATTTAGATCCGTTAAATTTTCGATGCTTTTAAAATTTAACAAGTGCTCTATTACGAGATCTTTAAATTATGACTGCTTCTAAGCCCATTTCCTTGTCGACTTAAATAAAAACCTTCTTAATTTCACTTAATAATAATTTTGGAACCTTAACTCTTGTTCTGGGCTGTTTCCCTTTTGACATACAACCTTATCATTCTATGTCTGATAACTCAAGATTCATCTTTGTCATTTCGAGTCCACATACTCACCGATAGAATCTTCACGATCCCCCGATGTATACAAAATAAAATGCATTTTCATAAATACATATGAAAATATACACCTTGTCTGAGATTAAGTTCTGTACCTACTAAGATGTTACTTAAATTGCCTACTATTATAGGTTTCGCAGAAAACCAGCTATCCTAGTCAGAATTGTCTTTCACTCACTTACCATAGTTCTTCGGATATCTTTACAACGATAACCCGTTCGGACTTTTATAATCCTGACTATAGTAAGATCACTAGGCTTCGGGTCTAACTTTAGACACTCTTCATTATTTTAATGATTGGTTTAACTATGCCTATATTTAATATTGCTCGCACCTAAAGTTAACTTGGTGACCCATTATGCAAAAGGTACGCTCTTGCTTTTTTAATTTAGCTTGAGCTGCTTATAAAACTACTATTTCAAATGTTTTTCCCTCACGGTACTTTTAACTATCGCTTATGTATTATATTTAGCCTTTGAGGAAGGTTCCCCATATAATTCAAACAGCTTAAAAGCCATTTTACTTATTATTATAGGCTGGTCTATTTTCATTCACACTAATCATAGAATCTCGTTTGATTTCTTTTCCTGAAGCTAATAAGATATTTCACTTTGCTTCGTTTATCAAGTAATTTCTCTAAGAGTTTATTTAATTAAAGAATCTCTTTAATACATAGCTTATACACTCCATAAATAGTCTCTTTGTATACTTAAATATATATATAATTACATATATATAATTAAATTATATTTATATCATTTACATTTCTAATAAATTTTTATTTTCGGATTACTATGATTCGAACATAGGAAGTCCCCGACCCAAACGAGGCGCCTTACCACCCGGCCCTAATCCGTATAATTACAGAGAATATCCGATTCGAACGGATGTGATTTAAAAACCAAATAAAGCTCAAATTTACCGCCTTAAACCTCTCGGCCAATTCTCTAGACATGCAGGTTACGACACTTAATTTCTTTAACTTTTTCGGCATCAGGGTTCTTTAATATTTTACAATTAAACTAATCTTACTCTGATACTTACAGCGTTAGTGTTTTACCTTAATTCTTTCAAGACTCGAACTTGAATAACATTCTTATCAAAAATGCACTTTACCTATTAAGTTAAAGAATCTTATGTTTTAATCTTTAAGAGATAGGTGACTCGAACACCCAACCTACCGTGTGTAAAACGGTTGCTCTACCATTGAGCTAATCTCTTTAAATATTTAATTTTTTTGTTTTATTGTAATTACAATTGCCCCTACCATAGCTAATAATAATATAAAACTCGCTATTACTAATCATATACTATAATTAGTGTACATAATATTACCTATAGCCGTAATGTGATTATTTTCAGCTAAATTACCATCTCATGTATTACTAGTAACAAATAATACTGGATTATTGTCAATATTAAGACTGTTTTTTTTAGAACTTGCGCTTAATTTTTTATAAATATCTAAATTATTTTTAGAACTTGCGCTTCCTAGATTGTAATATGCTAATTCAAAAAAAGTATAACTAAAAAAAATACCTATCAAAATAGATAATAATATACTATTATTAGTATTCCCTTGAAGCTCACTAATTCTAATGTTAATCAACATTAAAATAAATAAAAATAATATAGATATTGCACCTATATATACAACTAAGTAAGCTAAACCTATAAACGTTAATCCTAATATAATTAAATAGGAAGATATTCCTGCAAATAGACCTATTAAAAATAATACAGAAATAATAGGATTTTTACTAATTATAACAAATATTCCGCATATTATAGCAATTAGAGAAATTATATCTAATATATTAGGTATAGAACCGTTAGTATAAATTTCGTTTATTAAAAATAAACTATTCATATATATTATAAAGGTTTACCTCCAAAATAAGAGGAAATGAGTATATAGATATACAATTTACTCTCAGCCGGTTGTATAAAAAATTATTCTTTATTACACTATACACCAAGAGTACTCAGATTTGAACTGAGAATTTAAAGGTTGAAGCTTTCTGTTTTACCATTAAACTATACTCTTTTGTCTTTCTTTGTTTACTATCTGTAAAAAAAAAGGGAGATTTACCTCATTACTTATGGAAACTTTAACAGGAATTCAGGTTTTCATCGGAAAAGAGGTGAATCGAACACCCAAGTGTAAAAACACAACATTTAGCAAATGTCTCGCCCTACCTATAGCAACTTTTCCTTAACACGAATTAGACCGGAGTCGAACCGGCATCTGCTCCCGTGACAAGGAAGCCCTTTACCAATTAAGTTACTAATTCTTTAAAGTTAGTCGAAATCTTACTTCTTCTTAATATAACCTCTTCTCTTTTTTTTTTATAGACTAAGAAATACACCTATATCCTATTCAATTAATTTTCGATGCAACCGAAGAAAGGTGCAAAAATAATATGACGTATACAGCACTTAACCAAAAATAGAGGCGCCACCGTGCTAAAGGCATCGGGACTCGAACCCGAATATATAACATGGAAAATTATCATTTTACCCTTAAATTATGCCCTCTATATATTATATTTCCACCATAGTCTTATAGTTACAACTAGTCGGAGTTGAACCGACATAATCCGGTTGGTAATCGGGCATTTTACCATTAAATCACAGTTGTTTCATATATGGCGATAGGATGACTTATATATACCCTCTGCTAACCTTCTTTCTTTAAGTTGCGTAGGGTATCTCTCCTATGGTAGTGTCCAATATATTATATATATTACTTTGAGATTTATCGGATTCGAACCAATTTCTTTGTGATTAAAAGTCACATGTATTACCATTATACTAAAATCCCTTTTAAGGACTTTGGCCCTTAAAATTTATTTTTAGAATAAAATATGGCGACTACTGCTTCTATAAAAATTTATTATTCTCGTTCTTATCTATCTAGAATTTAAAAATAATTAGGGTTTAAAAACTACTCTGAAACGTTAAATTTATACTAAGATCCTCAGTAATAAAGTAAAAAATATAAAGCTAATCAAACAACATCCACAAAATGTCAATAAAGTATACCTCCTTCATATCCTAAATGATGATTATCAGTTAATTGGTAATCATATATTCTTCATAAACCAACAGCTAAAAAAATTGTACCTATTATAACATGGAATCCATGGAATCCTGTACCAAAGAAAAAACATGTACCAAAAGCACCATCACTTATAGTAAAAGATGACACGCTATATTCAATTCCTTGAAAGACAGTAAAAATTACTGCTAATAAAACTGTAGCTATTGAACCATATAAAGCTCCTTCTCTTTTTCCTTGTATTAATGAATGATGAGCATATGTTATAGTTGCCCCACTTGATAATAAAATTACTGTATTAAGAAGAGGTAATTCAAAAGGATTAACTGGTTCGATTCCAATAGGAGGTCATTGAGCACCTAATTCTACTGTTGGAGTCAAAGCACTATGGAAAAATGCTCAGAATACAGCCATAAAAAATAAAGCTTCTGACACTATGAATAAAATAATACCTAAATTTAATCCTTTTTGTACAGCTAATGTATGATCACCCAAAAAAGTTCCTTCAGATATTATATCTCTAAATCAAAAGGACATATTTGATACTAAAAGTATTAAAGCTAAATATAATAAATAGTGGCTATTATTAAAATTATGCATAGATAAAGCCGCAATACTTGTTAAATTTAATAATGAAATGCTTGTATATAAAGGTCAAGGAGATGGAGATACTAGATGAAAAGGATGATCTTGAAAATTACTTCTAATAGCATTACTCATATATATATTATAAAAAAAAACAATAATTTCACTCTTATTTTTTTTTAGGGCGGGTGTCCCTAAGCATAATTAACAGTTCAAAACCTTTTTTAGCAAATTAATGCTCTTTAAACTATAAGATAACTAGAACCACAGTTATCCCCCGCCCCTAAGAAGAATCGAACTTCTATCATAATATTAACAGTATTATGCTCTACCGTTGAGCTATAGAGACCTTATTATATACAAAGTCTCACTTTATTTTATATGTATAAATACAATATAGTGTACTTTAGAGTAGCTAAAAAGCCAATTTTTTTTAGGAGAAAAGAGATTCGAACTCTTAAAACTACAATAGTACCAAGTTTACAGCTTGGCCCTTCTTACCAATAAAGGGACTCTCCTTTATATATATATTGTATAACTACCCATATATGTATATATATATATAATTATTGTTTATTTTTAATTGTCCCGTGCAACTTCCACTACACGAACTGTATTTCGACTTAACACTAATCAGAATCGCGCATAGGAAGAATTCCATTATAACATCTAAAACTTTGATTTTTACTTACTTATAATAGAAGAGCAAACTTATTGCGCCAATTCTTTTCAGCATGCGACGAGTGATTAGTACCAATCCGAAGTTATATTCACCGTGTCATGGTGATTCACGATTACTAGCAATTTCTTATTCATGTAGACGAGTTTCAGACTACAATCCATTTCTATTTTATCCTATTTTTTGAGGTTAGCTCAAATTCACATTTTTGCATCTCTTTGTTTAGGAAAATGTGGCACGTCTATAGCCCACAATATAAAGGCCATGATGACTTGCCTTAGTCCCTTCTATCATATAACATTATAAATGCGAACTGCTTTATTAATTAATATTCATATAAATAAAGCAAGGGTTTCCGTTAATTTTATGGACCGAACCATAGTTTCACAACATTAACTGAAGACAGCCGTGCAACGCTTGTATTAATAAATCGTAGCTTTATTAATATTCAAATTGTGGTAAGGTTTTTCGTGGATCATCGAATTAAATAACATACTTCACTGCTGGGGTCAGAAACGGCCTAGTGATTTCAGTTCCTGCGTTGCCACATTACTCTTGAGGTGAAATGCTTACACTTTCGTTTATAGACCAAATATAAAGACTATATATTTATAATCTTACCTTTCGAATAGTCCCACAAATAATTCATTTAACAATATTAAACTCACTGTTAAATATCGTATTTGTTTTACACTATTAATCAAACGGTCAATCTAATCTATGGCATTCATAATTGTCTGCAAAGACTACTAGGGTATCTAATCCTGTTTGTGCCCTTTGCCTTCGTCCTTCAGCGTCAGTTTTTACATAAAAGGTTGCCTTCGCCGTTACCAGTCCCCCTAGGTATCAACAAATTTTAACTCTCCACTCATGGGTACTACCTTCTCTCATAAAACTCTAGAAAAATTGTACCTTATTAAGGCTAATTTTTCCGCCTAAGTACCCTTTAAACCTATTTAAGATGAATAACACTAGTCTCTTACGTATTGCCGCGACTGCTGGCACGTAATTAGTCAAGACAAATGTACATATTGTCATTATAAATATGCATACAGAACTTTATTCGATAAAACGATTTATAGCGTTCCTCCAAATTACCAGTTCAGCCGTTAGGCCATTGACCAAAATTCCTCACTGCTGTACTTACTTGTCTTGGGATTTTTTCATCCCCAATGTGGTCGATCAACCGTTTCAGCTTCGACTAAGAGAATCGTAGGCTTGTTAAGCCATTACCTCAACAACTACCTATCTCTATGATATTTCTTTTCCTCTTAAAGCGGTTTACCCCTTTTATTTTTTATGAAGGATTTATTGCCTTCTCTTTAAGGCCGGTCAAAAATCTAATACTCACCTGTACACCACTTTTAATTAATTAAATTAAACGTTCGATTAGCATGTGTCAAGTATTTGGACAGTGTTCATTCAGAGCCATCACCAAACTCATCTATATTTTTTTTAGAATGTCATAGGATCTAATATGAAAAATCTTTTTCAGATATGCATTTTACATCCATAACATCACTATAACTTTTTTAAATTCCTAAATAAAAAAAATTTTTTTTTTAACTGAACGCTTGTTTCGCTGTCTGAAAAGGGGAAGGATTTGGCTGCGACTTATTAAAAAAACTGATATAAATTCATAATTCCTTAAATATATCTATAACATATTTAAATTAAAAATACCATTATATAAATAGGCATAATACCTTAATCCTTCCCTATGAGTCATATATTACCTGAAAACTATTTACGGCCTAGTCTTAATTGGAATTAACTTAACCTATTTCTTGTTTACTCAATCTCTCTAAATAATAGTTTTAATAAGCTTGGAGTTCCATAATAAAGTTCTTTATTATTAAATATTAAATTATTTAGTAACTTATTAATATTTTCTATCAAGAAACTTACAACTTTGCTTCATATTTATATATTTATATGTTAATAACTATAACTTTCCCAAAACAATAAATGTTTATCTTGTTTATAATCACCAATTAATAGGCAGCGCCGAAAAACATAAAAAAGCAGACATATATAAGATTTGAACTTATTTCTTAGAGGTCGAAACACTATATTTTGCCAATTAAACTAATATGCCTTAATATTATATTAAAAAAAAATTATATTAAGAGTGATTAAAGATTCTTGGTTAACAAATAAATTATCCTATTTATCCTTAGCTTTGTCTATACCGGTTAATTCTTTTTTATTGACAGAATCTTCATTATATTATTTATCTATTTCTTTATTAAAAAATAAATATACAGCTTAAGGGGGGGGGTCGGCTAGCTACCATTATAAATTAAAGTTAAGTTAAATTTATTACAATATAGTTACAACCATAAGTAGCCATAACTACAGCATAATGTAAATTTAACCTTCCCTTTTTTAATAAGTCTAATGACCTAATATATATAGCTCTTTTCTAAATGGTTTGTTATTATAACAGGGGATTCTCATTCCATGCTTATGTTCTCATAAATCTCTAAGGAATTGTCTGCTCTGTGGGTCTAACTCGGATAAACTAGTCTTTCCTAATTTATGCTGGTCAAGATAGGTTAGTGCTTCATGTATGTTTCTAATATATAATTTGGTCTCGAGACTATCGACAGTATAAATTGAAAAACCATTGAAACCTACCGGTCTAGTAACAATAACCTTTCATCCATTCCATATATGGGAAGGAGAATAATATCTATGAGTTATTCAATCTGAAGTCTTCATATTTCTAGGAGGTCCACCCTCATAATGATAAGTATGTACTACACGGCGTATATCCATAGGATCACCAGTTCAATGTGAATCCAGTTGAATCACGGATATTAGTTCTATACTTAATCAACCTAGATATAATATCATACATAATATTATATATAAACATATACCGTTTCTTAAAAAATTAGGGTTTGAAATAATACTTTGTATTCTACCTTTTAAATAAAATAAAAAATACTTAATACGCAATATAAACTTTTTTATGAATTTACGTAAAGATAAAAGAATAATTTGGATTTTACCTTTTAAATAAAATAAAAAATACTTAATACGCAACATAAGATTTTTTATGAATTTACGCAAAGATGAATTTTTTTTTGGTGGTTTACCATCTGAACTCTGGGTATTTTTTCTAGAGTTAATAGATAATGTATGTTTCTCAGCTAGATATTCTAACATTTTTGTTAGTGTAAGTCCAATCCATCCTTTATATAACCACTTGTCAATACGACAAAAACTTGTGCTTGTATAAAGGCAATACCTAGCTCTAAACCTGAAAAAGCTATAATAAATGATAAAGGAATTAAACTAAGGAAAAAGAATATTATACCACTTGTCATTATATTGTAAGTAAAACCTGCTAATATATTTAATAGCATATGACCTGATAAAATGTTAGCTGCTAATCTTAAACCTAAAGAAATATTTCTAGCTAAATAAGAAATAAATTCAATAAGTACTAATAAAGGTAATAAAGCTAAAGGACAACCAGCTGGTACTAATAAAGAAAAGAATTCTAAACCGTGTTTTTGAAATCCTAATATAGTTGCACCTAAAACTATACTAAAGCTTAAAGAAAATGTTAATACAAAATGGCTTGTTGAAGCAAAACTATAAGGAACCATTCCTATTAAATTATTTATTAAAATAAAAATAAATAAAGTATAAATAAAAGGGAAATATATTTGACCACTTTTAGAGTTTATTTGGCTTGTAACTATTGAATGTATAGTAGCATATAAAGATTCTTGACTTATAGATCAATTATTACTAACTAATTGATTGTAGTTTGTACTTAGAATATTTAACATAAATATGAAAAAAGCTCCTACTGTTAAATAAAATCCTATATTAGTAATAGATATATGTAAGTTACCTAAAGCATCTAAACTCACTAAATCTCTTATCTCAAATTGTTCTAATGGACTAAGAATATCTTTATATAAATTAACTACTTTAACATTAGATTCTATACCTAAAGTACTCATGTACTTTAAGCCTCTGGCTATATACTCTTTAAAAACCAACTCTAACAACTATATATCGACGTCATATAGGAACAAATCAAATTAATTTTAGGAGGCTTATAAAAATCCCTAGAAAAATCAATTATATAGTATTTAAACTATTTGTTTTCTTTTAAATATAACTATATAAACTATAAATTATTAACTATTAGAAAAAATATTTATATATATATATATATTTTTAAGTATTATATTAAAATTATATTTATCTTCATATTTTAAGTGGAAGGTAATATAAAAAAAGAAGTTGCGTCATAATCTATTATGATTTACTTATAATTATCTATCAAGAAGTTTTCATATAAAACTACGAGATAAAAATAAACGTACAAATCTAGGTAAAATATACTTTGATAGTATATATATTGTTAATACGATAATTGCAAAAGTAAATGTAATTTCGTTTACAAAATAAAAAGGTACTAATTGAGGCATTTTTTTTTCATTTTTTTTTCTAAATAGTATTTAGTATTCACGTTAACAACATAACGAATATAAGTTTTAGTATGCTAAATAGAAATTAAAGCCGCGGAACCGGAAAAATTTAAAAGGCAAGATAATTAAGGTAAAGAGTAAGTCTTTTAACCTTCAGCAATATTACGAATGAGAAATAAAATCCTAAACTTATCCTATTTTATCTTAGCATGTAAGGGATTCGAACCCCTAATCTTAGTATCCGTAGTACTACGCTTAACCATTTAAGCTTACATGCTTGATATTCAAAGTTATTTTTTTAGGAACTCTGTCTAAATTAACAACTCCTATTTCAGCCTGAATCATAACTTAGTTGTCGCTGTGAAGTGTGCGATTCGTATTTAAATAGCGTAAAATTTAATAATTTATACCTTATATGTAAAATATTAAGCTTGTAACAGAATAATGTAAACCATCTAATATAAAAGAAGGATATATTCCAAATATTACTGTAATAAACACTAAAATAAACAATAAAAAAAATTCTCTTTTTGTAACATCTATTATATTTTCTGTAAAGAATTTACTAAATGAACCTCCAAATGATATTCTATTAAACATATAAATAGTATATGCAGCTGAAAGTATAATAGAAGAACTAGCCATAACACCTAAAAGTGGTAATCTTTCAAAAACTCCATATAAAGACATAAATTCACCTACAAAATTTAAAGTTAAAGGTACACCACAATTACCTAAAGATAATATAAAGAATAAAATAGAAAATAAAGGCATTATTTGAGCTATACCTTTATAAAAATAAATTAATCTAGTTCCAGATCTATCATATAGTACACCTCCTGCACATATAAATAGACCGCTAGATACAAATCCATGAGCTAATCCTAGAAGGATTCCTCCTTCTATTCCTTGAATAGTATTGCTAAATACTCCTATTAAATAAACAGCTGCATGTGATACTGAGCTATACGCTATTAGTTCTTTTATATCTATTGTTCTTAATGTACTAAAACTAGCATATATTATAGTTATCACACCTATCATATAAACAATATAAGTATAATTTAAAGAAGATTTAGGTAATATAGGTAAAATTAATCTAAATATACCATATAGACTTAGTTTTAAAACAATACCAGCAAGAACTATACTTCCCCCTAAAGGAGATTCAACATGAGCTTTTAATAATCAACTATTTAGAAAAATAGTTGGAGTTTTTACAGCAAATGCTATAAATATACCACAAAATAAAAATATTTGAGTCGTATAATCAAAATTATTTTTAAATAATGCCTCAAAATCTGTAGTCCCCATTATAGAAGACATAGTTAATATAGATAATAATAAGAATAATGATCCTCATAATGTATATAAGAAAATATAATAACTTGCTCTTACCTTATTACTAGACCCAAACAAACCTATTAATAAAAATAAAGGGGGTAGTATACTTTCAAAAAAAATATAGAATAATAAGATATCCAAAACTAAAAATACAGCTAATAATAAAGTTTCTAATAGTAACATTATTATTAAATAAGATTTTATATTATCGGTTATTGAGTTTCAATTAGATAAAATAGCTATAGGCATAATTATTGTAGTTAATAAAACGAAATATATTGATAATCCGTCTATACCTAAATAAATATCAAAAAAACTCATATCATAATGTTCTTGTACAAATTGAAATTGATTACCACTAAAATCAAATAATACATATATCACTAAAGATATAATTAAATTTACAATAGAAGTAAATATAGCAATTTGCTTATAATATAAATTATTTAAGGTTGTGCTATCTAAAGCAATAGTACTTAAAGTCTCTTTAGATGATTTAAAGTTGTTACGATATTCATAAGAACTAGTTCCTCATATTAAAAATATACCTATGATAGGAATAAACAATAAAAATGACAATAACATAAATTATTTGTTGATGTATTTCCTAAAAATTCCACAAAAAATTCATCTTATACATAACTGTATGATAATTAAAAGCCAGTTAACTTATACTTAAAATAAATTAATGTTAACTGGAAATATATTATAACTATATAATATACAAGGTACTAATATGATTAACGCAAAAATTACAGGTAATAGGACTGTTCAACAAAATGCCATTAATTGGTCAAAACGTATTCTTGGGAAAGAAGCTCTTGCTCAAATAAAGGTAAATATCATGATTGAACTTTTTAGTCCTAAATTTAAACCATATAATAGTCCGTCTAATGTGGGGTTATTAAATATACTTTCTATATAAGATCTTCAATAAAATACTCAATCTATAAATAATATATTTGAAAATATAAAATCAATAAGATTAAATAAATCTGAACAATCTATTAATAAATAACCACCTAAAAACAAAATACTTGTTAATATACACATTAAAACTATACTACCGTATTCAGCTAAAAAGAAAAATACAAATACAACTGCCGCATGTTCTGTCATAAATCCACTAACAAGTTCTGATTCTGCTTCAGCTAAATCAAAAGGAGCTCTATTAGTTTCAGCTATAGATCCTATAAAAAATATAATAAATATAGGTAATAAAGGTAGTAAAAATCAAACAGCTCTTTGAGATTCTGTATTAACAGTAAGATTTAAATTACCTGTTAACATAATTACAATCAAAATAGCTGAACTTAAAATTAGTTCATAACTAATTAATTGAGCTGTACTTCTTAAAGAACCTAAAAAAGCATATTTACTATTAGCACTTCAACCCGCTAATAATATACCATATGTAGCTAAAGAAGAAACAGCTAACATATATAATATACCTAAATTAAAATCGTTAACAGCTAAACCAGGACCATAGGGTATAACAGCATAACCTAATAAAGAAAAAATTAAGGTAATAACTGGTCCTAAAAAAAATAAAATAATATTAGCCTGTGTAGGTGCCACATATTCTTTTAATAATAGTTTTAAAGCATCAGCAAATGCTTGTAATAATCCATAATATCCTACAACATTAGGACCTAATCTTCTTTGCATACTTGCCATTGTTTTTCTTTCAGCTACTGTTACATAAGCTACAGCTAATAAAGCAGGAACAAGTACTAAGGCCACTTCGATTATAGAAATAAGAGTAGGTAAATATAACATAGAAATAGGGTAGTTGATAAATTTATCTTATAAGTCTATAATAATACATATATATTTTTAGAAATAAAGTAAATACTTAAATTGGAATATGTCTCATTCTAGACTCGAACTAAAATCTTCCAATAAGACTAAATTAAAGTCAGTGAATTGGTGGTTCTACCTTTGAACTAATGAGAATTGATTATATAAGAATATCATAACAGCGCATGCCTTGCTTATGAATTTTTATTTTTATCAAAAAAATTTAAATTGAAATGTATCCCATTCTAGATTCGAACTAGAATCTTAATATTAGAAGTATTAGGCTCTGCCTTTGAGCTAATGGGAATCGATACTAAAAATCAGCTTAATAAAATTAGCTTAATTTAAGTGTGCGCGCCAAACACGCGTGTCTTAATCGTTACATATTTTTGATTGTAAAGGAAGACTAACAAAAGCGTGAGGTTTCGGTGGACTAGTTAAAGCTCATTCTAAACTAGGATAACTTCTATTTAAAATAGCTTGTAAAGTATCTGTGTAAAATTGTGGAGTTAGTCAAGGATATCTGTTGGCAGCTTCACCTTCAACTAATTGTACATATACAATATATAAAAATAATCAGGCAGCTACAACACTAATTATAGATCCAAAACTACTTATTAAATTTCAACCTGCAAATGCATCAGGATAATCACTTATTCTTCTAGGCATTCCTTGTAAACCTAAGAAATGTTGAGGGAAGAATGTAAGATTAACCCCTATAAATAATACTCAGAATTGTACTTTTGATAACATCATGTTATAATTTAAACCTAACATTTTAGGTACTCAGAAATATCATCCACTAAACATTGCAAATACAGCTCCCATACTTAAAACATAATGAAAATGAGCTACAACATAGTAAGTATCATGGAATGCAATATCAAGAGATGCATTAGCTAAAACAACACCACTTAATCCTCCTATTGTAAACATAAATACAAAACCTAAGGCAAATAGCATAGAAGGAGTTAATTTAATAGATCCTCCATAACATGTAGCTAATCAGGAGAAGATTTTAATCCCTGTAGGAACTGCAATAATTAATGTAGCTGCTGTGAAATACGCTCTTGTATCCACGTCTAAACCAACTACATACATGTGATGACTTCAAACTATAAATCCTAATACTCCAATAGACATCATAGCATATACCATACCAATATATCCGAATACACTTTTGTTAGAGTTAGCTGATATAGTTGTACTTATTATACCAAAACCAGGTATAATTAAGATATAAACCTCTGGATGTCCAAAGAATCAGAAAAGATGTTGGAATAAAATAGGATCCCCACCACCAGCTGTTTCAAAGAATGATGTATTAAAATTTCTATCTGTTAATACCATAGTTATACCTCCGGCTAAGACTGGTAATGATAATAATAATAATACAGCTGTTATAACAACAGCTCATCCAAATAAAGCTAATTTGTGTAATCTAATTCCAGGTGTTCTCATATTAACTATTGTAGTTATGAAATTTATTGCACCTAATAAACTACTAACACCTGAAAGATGTAAAGCAAAAATAGCTAAGTCAACACTAGGTCCACTATGACTTTGCACACCTGATAAAGGAGGATAAATTGTTCAACCTGTACCAGCACCACCTTCTATACATGCAGAAAATACTAATAATATTAAACTAGGTGGTAATAATCAAAAACTTATATTATTAAGTCTTGGGAAAGCCATGTCGGGCCCACCTACCATTAAAGGCATTAAAAAATTACCAAAACCACCTATTAAAGCTGGCATAACCATAAAAAAAATCATTAACAACGCGTGCGCTGTTATGATACTATTATATAATTGATTATCCGCAATATATTGTACTCCAGGTCCACTTAATTCCATTCTAATTAAAACAGAAAAAGCTGTACCTAATAGCCCTGAAAATAATGCAAAAATTAAGTACAAAGTACCTATATCTTTAGCATTAGTAGATAAAAATCATCTTTCAGTTCAAAGAGATATAGATGAATATAATTTGCTGTTAATTTTTCTACTATCAGCTTGTTCACCTTTAACCGATTTAATTATATTAAAATATAGCCTACTTACCAGATCCAAAAAGATGAAATTTAATTCATTTAACTCCAGCATTATGAAGTTTTACTTCACAATACATATTTACCTTTATACTTAAGAGTGCAGCTATTTTTTTTTCAGCATAGCGGAAAACTCTGTGTTTAAAGATAATTTTTCCTTCTTATGTTATAAGGTGTTATAATGCCTTTGTCTGGAGAGTAGTAAGTTTTTTCTGTGAACACTCTGTGGTGCCAAAAAGACTATGTAGGAATCGAACCTATTACTTAAGATTTGCAGTCAAAGTGTAAACCAATTACTTCATAGTCTTCGAATCTTAAATTCAGAAGATTCATTAAAGTTATAATATTAGTATTTCTTTAAATTAAATAAGGCTTTAATTATTTAATATTACTACAAGTAGTGTAATTTTCCTACTATCCAGATAAATACTTAATAGTTTTAACTGTAAACTTATTACTTTATAATCATTATAATGATGAAAAGCATCGTATAACGCCTAGCCTTTAATTTACTGATATAACAAAAAAGTCATTAGCAACGCGTGCGTGATTATTAATTCTAGCATACCACTTAAACTTTTTTAATACATCATTATAGGTTACATGCGAAGTTGCCGATGAAAAGCATATATTAAAAAAAGTTATTATCTTGTTACTGTAGATGAAAAAAAATTTAAATCTATTAAAGTATTTTCTATTAAACTAGACATAGGAACCATAAATATAAAATAACTAAAATATAAAGCTGTACTAATTTGTCCAAACTCTATAAACGGAGATTCAACATGACAAGCACCTAGTTTCATTAATATTAAAAAGTTAACAACAAAAACTCAGAATATAAATTTACTTATAGGTCTGAATTGGAAACCTTTAGATCTACCTAAATCTGTAATAGGTAATATTAAGATTATAAGTATAGCCATAAGCATAGCGATAACACCTAATAATTTATTGGGTATAGATCTTAATATAGCATAGAAAGGTAATAAATATCATTCAGGTACAATAGCAGGTGGTGTTTGCATAGGATTTGCCATTATATAATTTTCACTATCACCTAGATAGTTAGGCATGAAGAAAACGAATAAGCTTAAAACAAATATAAAAATAAATATAGTAATTAAATCTTTAAATAAAAAATAAGGAGCAAAAGTTATTCTATCATAATTACCTGAAACTCCTAAAGGGTTGCTTGATCCTGCAGTATCATGAAGAACAATTAAGTGCATTAACACTAAAGCAACTAATACAAAAGGTAAAACAAAATGTAAAGCAAAGAATCTATTTAAAGTAGCATTGTTAACAGAAAAACCTCCTCAAAGGAACTCAACAATATCTTGCCCAATTCAAGGTACAGCACTAACAAGGTTAGTAATAACTGTTGCACCTCATAATGACATTTGACCATAAGGTAAAACATAACCCAGGAAAGCTGTAATTATCATAAATAAAAATATTACTGTACCTATAACTCAAACTAATGTTCTGGGAGCTCTATAAGATCCATAATACATACCTCTTCCCATATGTAAATAAACTAAGAAAAAGAAAGCTGAAGCTGTATTACTATGTAGATAACGAATTAATCATCCATTATTTACATCTCTCATAATATGCTCTATAGAATTAAAAGCTTCTAAAACACTTGGACTATAATGCATAGCTAAAGTAACACCAGTTATAATTTGTATAACTAGACAAACAAGTAGTAAAGAACCAAAATTTCATAAATAACTTATATTGCTAGGTTGCGATGCATCTATAAGATATGAATTAACTAATTTTAATAAAGGATGACTTTTTAATATTCGCATTTTTTTTTTAGTAGCTGCTTTGCAGCAAGTAAGGACTGTTTTAATAGAGATCATTAAACCTAAAGAATATGGGTATAGTTAGTTATATTCATTATAGCTAGCACGCAGGTATGCCTGCATATAAGCATGCACGCACCCTGATATGCCCTGCTACATTTCGTAGAAACAGTAAGATGAAATATATAATTTTACTCTATAGTGTATTAATACACAAAATAAACGTTGTGGTTGCTATATAAAACCTACCTAAGTTTTTTACAGATTAGTAGTAAAATTACTACTACTAATAGTTTTTCAATTTTTAGTCGATAAATAACAATTTCTTAGTTAATTTTACATTTATAATTACATTAAGCCTATATAAAAATATTAGAATATTTTTAGAATAAAAGCTTATTATGCATTAAGTTTTTGAAAAGTCTTAAACAATTAGTATCTTACTATTGTTGTTTTCAGGTAAGATAGTTAGTAGAGAAACTAGTAAAAACAAGTAATAATATTAATACAAATAACGATAAAATATTAATATCGTTAGTATTAACTAGATTAGTTAACAATAAGATAGAAATAAAAAATACTAAGCCTGTAGTTAAAAAAAGAGCATAGTTAGGAATATTAGTATCTTCAGTTATTTTCTCTATATTTTTGCTTAATTTAGTTAATCCTCTCTGTGCACCATAAGGTCCTATTAGTTCAATACTACCCCTATCTAATATTTTTGTAGATTGTTCTCCTAACTTTAATATTAAATTTGTAATATATTTATTATAAAACATTTCTATTAAAAATCGTTGATTAAAATATCCAAATATATTATAACCTAACCTAGAAAATTTAAAATTAATAATAAGTTCAGGTAAAAATTCTGAAAATACTATAGCTAATATACTAAAGAAAACTGTAAATATTAAAGGCAATAATTTAAATAAAGTAGGTACGGCAAATTCAGTGTCTATCATTATTTCATGAATAGGATGAATAAATAAACTATTATCTATAAAAAAACTAGAACCTAATCCTATAAAAATATCTTTAGTTATAAAACCAAAAAATATAGAAAAGATGGCTAATATAAACAAAGGTAAACTTAAAAATAAGTCACCTTCATGAGCATGTTTATAATAATTAATAGATCCGTTAGGATTAGTTAAAAAAGTTAAATATAAAACTTTTACTGAATATAAAGTAGTAAATATAGCACCTATTACAGCTATAATATATACAGCTGTACTACTAAAATAATATTGTCCATATGCAGATTCTAATATAAAATCTTTACTATAAAAACCAGTCATAAAAGGGAAAGCAACTAGACTTAAACTAGCTATTAATATTACAGAATAAGTTAAAGGTAAATAAGATATTAATCCACCATATTTTCTAAAATCCTGATTATCAGCTACCGCGTGAATAACAGCTCCAGCTCCTAAAAATAATAATCCTTTATAAAAAGCATGATTTATTAAATGAAATAAAGCAATATTATACGAAGATAAACCTACTGCAATAACCATCATACCTAGTTGACTCATTGTAGAATAAGCAATAACTTTCTTAATATCTTGTTGAAATAAACCAATAAGAGAACTAAAAACTGTAGTTATTGCCCCTAATCATAAACATAATAATAATAAAGTTGAGCTATACTCTATTAAAGGTGAAGAACGCATTAATAAATATACACCCGCTGTAACCATTGTAGCTGCATGAATTAATGCAGATACAGGAGTAGGACCCTCCATCGCCATAGGTAATCATACATGAAGTCCAACTTGAGAACTTTTAGCCATAGCACCTATTAATAAACATATTCCTATAATAGTAACAAGATTTTCATTAATATAAGGAGCTAATGAAAATACTGTTGCATAATCTAAATTACCTAAAGATCATAGTATAGCAAACATACCTATTGTTAAAAAACAATCTCCTACTCTATTAGTTAAAAATGCAGACATAGAACTTTGATTTGCAGCTATTCTAGTAAATCAGAAACTTACTAGTAAATAAGAACAAACTCCTACACCTTCTCAACCCACAAACATTAATAAATAATTATTCGCTGTAACTAATATGATCATCATAAAAGTAAACAAGCTTAAATAACTAAAAAATCTTTGTATGTGCGGGTCGTTACTCATGTAACTTATAGAGTAAATATGAACTAAAGAACTTATTATTAAAACAGGAATTAACATAGATACTGTTAAACTATCAAATTGAAAACCTCAAATTATATTAAATCATTCACTATCTATTCATCTAAATAAGTTTATTGTAACAGGAATATTATTGAAACCTACTTCAAAAAAAGTAATAATAGCTAAAATTGTTGTAATTATTACACTTAAACATGTAATTATTTGTGCACCCTTAACTCCAACTTTTCTACCAAAAAAGCCAGACACTATAGACCCTAATAAAGGTAAAATTATTATACTTAAATACATTATTTATATTCTATTGCAATACTCCCTCTTAATCTATAGAAAGCTACAAGAATACCTAAACCTATGGCAGATTCTGCACCTGCTATAACTATAATATAAATAGCATAAGTTTGGCCGATAATGTCATCCATATTAAGTGAACTTACCAATATTAGAAATGTTATAGCTAATAACATTATTTCAATTGAAATAAGCATTAATATAATATTTTTTCTATTTAACACAAATCCTAGGATTCCTATTAAAAAAAGTACCAAAGTAATATTCATTATAAAAAAAAGTTTTTTTAATTATTCGATAGATCCTCCTTAAGTCAGAGGTAGCATACATAAGACTCGAACTTATACTCCTAGTGTTTCACACTATGTTTTACCCTTAAACTAATATGCTTAATATTATTAGAAAAATAGTGATAAAGGACTATTAATTATTAGTAGGAAAAAAAAATTCAATATAATCTGCCTTTTTTATCATATATATCTAAATTGCTTTTACGTTTCGCTAAGCAGCTAGAATATAACGTTATAAGCAATTAAATTTAAATCTTATCAAATACCTAGTGTAATTAAATGCTGAATAATAGCATTATTCAATTCAATAGTTCATTGATCTGATATTCTTCCTATATCATTCGGAAACCCAAAGTTACCCGCATTATTAACTAAATCAACTATATTAGGATTGTTTTGGAATACATAATTAGGGTTAATCGTACGAATTAAAGATCGAACTTGCATCAATGTATATCCCACATCTCTAATACTTGAAGGAATTATTTCTAAGGGATCATATATAGAAACATCTGGATCGTACATCCAACTGTTCCGTATGATATTTTCATCTAAAGGGATTCTTGTATGAGCTCCAGAGGCTATTAACGCATCTAAATAATTTGTGTTAAAATTTATATCAATATGGTTTACTAGACTAAAAAAAAGATAAAGTAATAGCATTCTATAAATACGAGATTCGAGTTGTAATAACTGAAAATAATTATCCGTATTCGGATTAGAATTATTCTCATTATTATCTCTATCTCTCCCATTACCACTACCACTTCCGTTATTTATTCCAGCTAAATTATATATATAAGACCCTACGTAGGAAGAATTTGATGTAGTAGTTCTTCCATCTGAAAATTCCCCAGGCATACTGCTATTATTAGCTCTATACATATAGCTTTTTATAGCTGGAATTAAATCTTTAATTCATTCGACAATTAAACCCATAAAAGAAACTACAATAATTATACCCAAAACAAGTAATAAACCTACCAGAATTTTAAATTCCAAGGAATGTACGTTTAATAAAGGTGCTGTTAAATTTAAATGCATGCTTAAACTAGTTGACTTAAAAGTAGATATAATTGGACAAGGTTGAGCAAACAATGAAGATAAGCGAGGGGTATTATTAGTTATATTAGATAGAGACTTCCAGTCAATATAACTAAAAGTAGGTTTAATTTTAGTTATAAAAGGTAGATACTGAAAGTAAATATAACCAATGCTACCTATATCTGTATTAACTCCACAAACAGTAATGTGTGAGCTATACAAATGGAATTTTGCACTATAAAGAGTACAATATTTTATATTTATTATATTTAAAAAAGAAGTCATTTTTTGTTGTTATTTACATATTATCAAGGCTTAATCTATATAAAGCGAACCGGAATTATTGTTCTTCTAATCAAGTTAAAAACTTTTCTAGTGATACTGATTCTATAACAATAGGCATAGAACTATGTAGTATACCGCAAAGCTCTGAACATTGTCCATAAAAAACTCCTTCTCTATTAATAAATACTGATACTTGGTTTAATCTACCTGGGTAGGCATCAGCTTTTATACCTAAAGAAGGACAAGCAAAAGAATGTATTACATCCCCAGCTGTGATTATAAATCTAACATGTGTCAATTCTGGAAGTATAACTCTATTATCTACTTCTAACATTCTTAATGTTCCTTCCTCTAAATCAGATTCAGGTACTATATAAGAATCAAATTCTATGAATTCATCATTTGAATCTAAGAAATCTGGATATTGATAACTTCAATATCATTGGTGACCTTCAGCCAAAACTGACATTGAAGGATCACTAACTTCGTCCATTAAATATAATAATTTGAATGAAGGGAAAGCAATTAATATTAATATTACTGCAGGAGTAATAGTTCATATTAATTCAATTAAAGTTCCGTGATTTAAATATTTATGAGATATAGGTGATTTATTACTGATATAATTTCTTATTATAGATAATAATATTCATCCTACACTAAACAATATAATTACAAGATAATACATTATATTATCGTGTAATTCCACTAATCCTTCCATTTGAGGAGTAGCGCTATCTTGAAAATAGATTCCTCAAGCAGTGGGAGCATCCAGGTTAATAGCTAAAAAATTTTTTATTAAATTCATTTTTACTTTGATAATTTATTTCTATATAGAATAACTTTTATTTAATAACAATATTATTAATATTTTTAACATTATATAGAATTATTAATAACATAATATATATTATTTAATGTAGACTAAAACCCAAAGTTATTTATTAAGGTTGGCGCACAGATATGCACGTTGTATCCTTAACGGTTAGCAGTAGAAGGAAGCCCTTCTTAAAGGGTTTTTAGATTTAGACACAGAAAATCCCTTGATAAGCTGTTCCTAAATTATAGCCTTAACTAAATATGTAAAAAAAAAGGGGATAGGAGGAGGAGGTAGGTTATTATCAAATACATATAAATCTTCAAGATTATTTAGGTGAAGGTCCTCAATTTAATAAAGAAATGTTTGTAAAACTTCCTTTTTTTTTTGTAATATCTGAATTTTGTTTAGTATATATGTTTAAGGCACCCTTACCTAATTCAAATATGAAACCTAAAGTAAGAATAAAAAAGAATATTAATAGTACTCCTAATCCATAAATTTCATTATTGAATGAGCTAACAGCATAAGGAAACACTAAAAATATTTCTAAATCAAAAAGTAGGAATAAAAGACCATAAATATAGAATGTGATATTAAATGGAAATCTAGTTTGTAAGAAAGAATGAAATCCACACTCAAAAGCTGATAACTTTTCTTGATAAGGATTATGAGGAGCAAATATTAAATTAATAAATAAAAATAATAAAGCAATTATACACACTAATATAATAAAAATAGTCATACCACTCATTTAATAATTAAATAAAATTTGTACCAATATGGCACCCATACTTAATCATTCCTTATTCATAAAAATGAATAATAATATTATTAATGTAATAATAGAAATTGTAATAGCCATAGGGCTAGAAATAGATATATTTTTATAATTAAATGTGACATTTTTAATTATTTTATTTTTTGAATTAAAAATGTTACCGTTTAATATTAAATTTTTAAATAAGGGATTTACTTCATATTCAGGTGAAAAAAAGAAAATTTCTTTAATTATATTTAAATAATACACTGCTCCAATTACACTAGTAAGTATTGCTATTAAAGATATAAACACATATCCGTTATCTAAAGCAGCACTTAAAACCATCTGTTTAGCAAAAAATCCTACAAGAGGCGGTATTCCTACAAAAGAAAATATAGTTATAGTTAAACTTAATGATAGTAAAGGATTTATATAAAAATATCCTTTTAATTGACTAATTAATTGTATAGGAGAATTACTTTTCTCTAGTAATTCTTTATCTAATTTTTCATTAGTTTCCTTTAAAGAAAATAAAGAAAACCCTATAGCTATTAATATAATAAATGCATTTAAATTACTAATAGAATATTGTATTAAGTAAAATATAAAAGCTTGAGTAGATTCTATACTAGAAATACTTAAGGCTAATAATATAAAACCTAGATGAGAAATGGTACTGTAGGCAAACAATCTTTTTATTCTAAATTGTGTCAAACCTACAATTGTACCTATTATCATTGATAATAAAGAACTTATTAATAAACCAAATGTTCAACTAAGAGTTTGTCCCTCAAAAAAATAATTACTTGTATAATAAACTAATTCTAATAAAAAAATAAAGATAGAGATCTTAGCTATTATAGCTACAAATGTAGTGACTATAGTGGGAATAGCATCATAAACATCTGGAGATCAAAAATGAAAAGGAGCCGCACTTATTTTAAACAAAAATCCAACACTAAGTATAAGTAAAGAAAAATTAATATAATAAGGTTTGTATCAAGAAACTATATTATTATTTATATCGCTTATGCTACTAATTATGTATAATCCATCCATACTAGTAGTACCTGAATTTGCATATAAAAGACTTGTACCTAATAAAATAAAACATGAACTTAAACCTCCTAATAAAAAATAAATTAAACCTCCTGTAGTCGATAATTCGGAATTTCTATATATAGTACTTAGTAAATATAAACCATAACTTTGTAACTCTATTGATAAAAAAATAGAAACTAAATCACTAGTTGACATTAAAAATACAGCTCCGCTAATAACAAATAATAAAATCAAAGGATATTCTATTATTTTTAAATGTTCTCCCATTTTATTGATAATTTTTGTTCTATAATATACTAAATTATTAAATAAAAGATCTTTTAAAGAAGAATATTCTTTAACTCAAACTTTTCTAGGGTAAAAACTTGTTAATTGTAATATTAATATACTTATAAAAAACACAAAAATATGAAAAATTTGTGTAATAGTAGTTATATGTAGCAAACCTCCGTGTATACCGATACCTTTACTTATTACAGATAAACTTATTATATCGTGCAAAATACAATAAATTAAAGATATGATAGCTACTCTATTAAAAAGTATTGACATATCCCGTCTTAAAGTGACGGCATTAGAAATTAATAAACAAAGTATAGAAAATAAAATCATATATAATAATAAAGTGTAAATTATTTTACACAAACCGGGAGAGAAACTCGAATTCTCATCTTTAACGTATGAAATTAAGGTTTTAACCAATTAAACTATCCCGATTAAAAAAGGGACAATACCCTGAATTGAACAGAGAACCTACTGTGCCACATACAGTCGCTCTACCTATTGAGCTATATTATCCTTAATAATACCTCCCCTTATTTTACATCAGGTAAACAGATACTTACCTGTTTTTATCGTAAAGCTTACCTGTACCTTCATTCGCAAGTACCGCCTACGCCTAATTTTATGTTGGAGTGATTCGAACACTCAATTGTAAGTATCAAAAACTTATGACTTACCCATTAGTCTACAACATATATATAAAATAAAAATAAGTTTTTATGCGCACTAGCTTATAGTTTCTCGCATAAAACCCCTATTTATCTTAATTATAGGTGGCAAGATTTGAACTTGCATAGTATTTAAACCATTCCAACCTAAGGGGAACATGTCTACCAATTTCATCACACCTATTGTAAATAATAAGATCTTATTAAGCCGAAACCCAAAAACTGCATACTTTTAACTACTAATCCTTTTTCATTACTTTTATGTAAACATATAAATTGCTCGAGATAAGATTTGAACTTACAACCAAAGCAGCTTCAATGCTTTGCTCTACCAATTGAGCTACCCGAGCTTATTATGCTAGCTTGATTTTTGTATATTAATGCTACGGAATTTATAGGACCACGCCCTAGCCAGCTTATTAAATTAGCAGTAGTCCTTATATGGAGATACTAGGAATCGAACCTAGGAATCTGACATGCAAAGTCAGTGTTTTACCAACTAGACTATATCCCCCCTTTTTTTT
>Ga0209127_100133_pt1 | contig 29207 bp, 22 predicted proteins | sample LakSupMetagenome_FD_187469 | JGI IMG/M metagenome (GOLD analysis project Ga0209127, IMG submission 187469) | Freshwater microbial communities from Lake Superior, Canada - Sta WM archaea (SPAdes) (version 2) | ecosystem: Environmental > Aquatic > Freshwater > Lake | place: Lake Superior, Canada... | reverse complement strand
ACTCCCCATCATGCGCAACCACAACCTCGACATCCACCTCCTCCTCCCCCTCCAACCTCTTCCGCCTCACAAACTCATCGATCCAGTCCAGCGTCCTCCTCGCGACCCCAGTATGCACGTGCACGCTCCTCTTCCCGCCCCTCCCGTCATCATATAACGCAATCCCCTTCTCCCCACGCAGAATCCGCGGATCATGGCAGCAGTCCCCGCCCAAGTAGACATACTTCCCGGGACCAACCCGTGCCAATGCGTTGACGTGTCCGTAGAGGTGGCCTGGAGAATCGACAATCCAAAAACTCCCGTCCCCGAAGAAGTCCAGCGCCGCGGGGAAGGCGGCCAGCGGCCTCCAAGCCCAATCCCGGGCGGAGGTGGGGACGAGGGACGACGCCGTCGCGGGGGCGGGGGTATGCCGCGGCTCGACGTACACACCGTTGCTGACGTCGGGTGACCTGTCCCGGACGGGAGGCAGCTCGACGGTCCGGGAGGGGGGGATCTCGTCGTCGTTGAAGATGTCGGCCGGGTATAGCGGGCCGGCGCCGTTGCGGAGGAGGTCGAGGGTGCCCGACCCGACGACGAAGGCGGCCCGGGGGAAGTCGGAGGCGGTTCCGACGTGGTCCCAGTGGACGTGGGACAGGACGACGACGTCGACTTCCGCGGCCGGGTCGAGGCCGCCGGCGCGGAGGCTGGCGGCGCAGTCCGGGTCGGTGATGACGGGTTGGCGGTTGGCGATGTGGGCTTCTTGGGAGGGGGCGTAGTTTTTGAGGTTGCGCTTGATGCCGAGGTCGAAGACGAGGTTGGTCGTGTTCGAGTCCGGACGGCCGCGGGGTGAGGATGGGTGCTGGATGAGGAAGGCGAGGGAGGGGACTGTGGCCCGTTTCGAGGGGTCGGCGTCGGTGACGAAGAGGGACTCTGGCAAGGTCAGGTGGCCGGCGTCGAGGGCCGAGACGGTCACATAGACGGGGTTATCTTTTGCGGAGGCCATTGGATTTTTTGTGGGCGTGAACCGATTGAAGGCTGGTGAGTAAATGACGGTGTGTGAAAGTGATAGCCCGCTGTACCACAGAGGAGTTTAGCAGCCTTCTATGTCTACAACTGATATGTTGTGAGATGGTGCTTGTGTACAAGCAACTAAACCAGCGTGGATCTTGTGGCGGGGTTACGCTATGAGTGTTTAGGGGTCATGAGGGGGCTGCAGAGCGATACATTGGTGGTGTGCGGGGGAATGAGGAGAGCTAACGTGGGCCAGGGAAGAGGGGAAACCCGAACTGGAGGTGATGGACATTAGTGAGAGGCATGACATGAGAGCTTTGAATGAGAGATATCTCGCAATTGAATCAGCTTCTACCGAACCGAGCAGCCAATGCTCCGAATCACAACTCAATCAGCACAGAAACTCATCAACCCGTACATCACAAGAAGGCACCTCAAAGGACGCTTGGTGACAATGGCATCCTCACTAACAACCCCCTCCCTCCCCACGGAGATGCGCGCTCAACACCTTGACGCATTTAGAACCCCCTACGCCCTGCGCACCGTCCCCCTCCCCTCCCCCCGGGACCCGCACGACGTCCTCATCCGCGTCGACGCGGCGTCCTACTGCCACACCGACGCCGTCCTCGCTTCGGGTCAGATGCCACCAAACCCGCCGTCCTTCCCGCACATCGGCTGCCACGAGTTTGCCGGCACCGTCGTGGCGTTCGCACCCAACTCCGCCCCCTCGCAATGGAAGATAGGCGACCGCGTCGGGGTGCCGGGCAGGTCGTTCCACCCCTGCGGAACCTGCTTCGAGTGCGCGCGAGGCCCCGACGAGAGGGATCCCGACGCCGACGGGCCAGGGTACTCCGTTTATTGCGTCGGGTCGGTGAACAACGGGATCAGCGGGCCGGGCGGGTTTAGGGAGTATGCGGTCGTTGATGGGAGGCAGGTGGCGCCTATACCGGAGGGGATGTCGGCTGTCGACGCGGCGACGCTGATGTGTGCTGGCGTGACGGTCTACGCGGCTCTGAAGAGGTGTGGGATCGAGAAGGGGCAGAGGGTGGGTATTATGGGGTGTGGTGGTGGGCTGGGGCATTTGGGGCTGCAGTTCGCGGTTGGGATGGGGTTCAGGGTGGTGGGTGTGGATGCGGCAGATAAGCCTCTTGCGCTGGCGAGGGATGTGGTTGATGGGAATGAGGGGGTTAGGATAGTCGATGCGCGGGTTGAGCAGGCCAAGGATGTAAGGGCCCAAATCGGTGAGGAGGACGGGAAGAAGGACTTTGGCGATATGGGCCTCGATGCGATAATCATCTTGCCGGAAGGACAGAAGGCGTTCGACTATGGAATGGGCTTGTTGAGGAACCATGCGAAGTGTGTGGTGGTGTCGTTCCCGGCCGAGGGTTTTCATCTGAACGCATGGGATGTGGTCTTTAGGGACATCTCGATTGTGGGCAGTCTGGTGGGGAGCAACAAGGTCTTGAGAGAGATGCTACAGTTCGCCGCACATCACGGCGTGAGGGCAAAGGTCAAGACTTTCCCGCTGTCGGGGCTGAACGAACTGGTAAAGGAATATAACAAGGGGGAGGGCGGGAAACTCGTCATAGATATGTCACTGTCCGACTAGCTAGCTTCTACCATGTCTGCGTAGATGTTCAACGAACTCCCAATCACGTCTACGATCGCCCATGTCTGAGGCCCCTTAAAGATGGTAGCCCACACCCTCAGCACGCCTGCACTTAGATGTTTTGCCGTCTCAGGCGACTCGAGCGACTTGCCCGGCGGCACAGCGAATTCCGTCTCATCCAGCATTGTCATGACCAGGGACAAGATCTTCCGCTCGTCTTCGCTGATGGGTGGCTCAACTTGCGACAGCTCCGCTTTTGACACCGTCTCCAGCCACTTACTGAGCAGGAGGGCACACTCGAGCGAGCATAGAGAGTGCTGTATCGACCATATAAAGGCCTGAGTCTTCGATACAAGACGCACTCCAATCTTGACGGGGATGCTCAGTGCGTGTGCGGAGTGGAGGAGCGCTCGCACGAGCTTAGGCGTCCGCTTGATTGCCGGCATGTCGCGCAGCGCGTGGGCAATCTGCAGGGGGTCCCTAGTGCCGAGAGCGCGACCAGGGCCCGTATCCATATTGAGCCGGATGTAGGCCAGGCGCAAGAGAGCAGTAGAGTTGAACGCCACGGGGCCGTTGGGATCCGAGGGGTCGATCGAAGACTCCGGGCTCCGGTTCCAGCCCATCTGCCACCTTCGGAGTGCCTGCTCCAGCGGCATGACGTCCTCGCTGGTCAGTTCGTCCGCGTCCACTCGGCACCGGATCGTTTGCCGGACAAGAAATATGTGCTGGATGATTGCGTGTATCAACACGTAGTTCCCCAGAGAGGAGTGGCAACCCGGCGTAGTCTCGCTGTCCCTAGAAAATAGCCGACGGAGAGCATCCTGGAACTGAGCAGGCGCCTCGGCTCTTGCCCTCGCATCACGCCATCGGGCTTCTGATTCTGCCTTAAACTCGGCCGTGCTGCACGGGAGAGGCATGCAGATCTCCGAGTTGAGCAACAGCGGCGGAATATCGTATACGATAGAGTGCAGGTTGAAGAAGCAGAACACGATGTACTTCGTCCTCATAACAGACTCATATCGTATCCATTCTTCCCATGTCGCGGGCGCTTCTTGTCGAATTGCCATGCGGAGGCCGTCGTCGCGGACAATGCTCGCAAGCACGCTCTGTATAGCCAAGGCTTCCCGCAGGATCTCCTTGTGCTTGGCCCACGTCGCCATGGCCATCAGGATGAGCAGGGCCTGAGCTGACTGCATCAGGTCGTCTTTAGGTGGGACGCTCGCCATGGCGCCGCCGCTTCCGGGATCTGAAGGTAACCCAAGCGGCCCGTTGACGGTGTGACCAAGGTTCGATCCTCTTCTGTCTTGCGCGGCAGGACTGCTGACAGCGGATAGCACCGACTGGGTCGAATAATCGGGCTCCTGGACATCACGTTGCTGTGATGCGACCCTTGCATCACGTCTCCTAATTCGCTCCGTGGCAATAGCCCTCGCAGCGTGGAAGAGTTCTACACCTTTTTCTGCCTCGAAGCAGTATTGGGCACCCACAGCGGACATAGCGAGGAGCAGCTCGACGGACGAGTCCTCCACAGCCATTGACTGCACGTGCAGGAATGGCATATGCTCGTGGAAGCCGTCCACATAGGCCCTTATATACCGGGCAAGGGACATTCGGGTGGGCAGCTGAAACTGTTGTAGGACTGTGTCGAACTTGGCAATCTCATGAGCGATGTAGCGTCTGTCTTCGGGAGACACGTGCCATATCCTCCTCGTCTGGATCGGTTGCCTGTACTCCTGTGCTTGGGACTCGGTGGGATCGTTCTCATCTGGCTGCAGGGATGGCAATCTTGAACCAAACCGTGAGAAGGAGGTCTGCTCCTCGACCTCCTTCTGCGCATTTCCATTTCCCGGCCCAGGCAGACGCGAAGCACTCGGATTGTAGAAGCCGTCGCCGGGATTGGCGAAGGTATTGAATGGAAAGAATGGCATAGATTGCTCGGCCGGTACTATTGATCCAAACTGATGAGCTGACAGCGGTTCTGACTCGAGGAAAGCAGCAAAGCTGTCGAAGGACACGTCCAAGTAGCCCATATGCGGCGCCATGTCGGCCTCCATGACGCCCATGGTCGCGTTCAGCGTTGAAGACATGGGCTGTGTATGTGAAAACCCGTGCAGAGGAGGCTGTTGGGGAGCATCATGCGCCGCAGTGTAAGCCGGCGTATTCGCGACAGGGACGGCGTTCTGAAACGCCGACTGCTCAGCAGCCAAAGACAGCGCCTCAAGCGGAGTGTGGTACTCCTGACTTTGGAGAACACGGTCGGGGAATGGCTGCCCTTCGACCGAAGGCTGCACCCGAAAGGCAACACTGGGCGATGTCGAAGAGGAGTACTGATTCTGCACCGGGACAACAGGGGCGGTCCGAGCATGTGCGGGAGAGGAGTCCACCTCATGGTGCTCTGGCTCTCCCCCGTTTACGGCAGAGACTTTCATCCGCTTTGCCGCCCTCTCTGATCGTTGATTCGAAGCCTCGCCCGTGTCAGGAGAATGTGGGCTAGGCTGTCGAGACTGGACGTCGCGTCTCTCCCTGTTGTGTGATAGCCGCTCATGGCGGATCAACAGATCGCTATCACGGACGGATCAGAACACGATGTCTTACACGCATGTGATGGAAAGGCACGCGGCACTCTACCTTCGTGTAAACTTGGACTCGCATTGCTGACAAGCGAAGGGCCTCTCCTGGGTATCTTGATGCCAGTGGGATTAGTAGGCGGGACATCCAAGGCCCATGATGTGGCGGGAGGAGGAAATCCCCCGCTCGGGGTAAATCACTTACGAGTGCGGTCATGCCGCTGCAGATGTTCGAGACGGGAAAACTGCCTCTGGCAGCGAGGGCACTCGAATCGCTTCTGCTGCTTGGTTGGTCTGACGACAACTTCACTTGATACCTCACTGGACGGCATGATCGCATGTGATTCGCATTGTAAGACGGCTTGGGATATTCAGCTGTCGCTGGACTTGGAACTGGAAGCTCCTCAAAATGCGGGGGAAAAGGGAAAGCCTGCCTCCAGGGTGTCACGTGGCTCCCTAGGGAGTACTCCTAACCACATCCGTTCAGAAAGAGGGGGTCTGCAAAGGTCGAAAACATCGGATTCTCTTCAAGACTAACAAACACCCAACCATCGGATCTACGTAGTACATTGTCCTAGCCCAATGCCAACTGATTACCCTCCCCTTTTCCTGCTGAAGGTCTGCTACACAATGCAATCCACCTAGATATCTATGCCTTGGCCGACTTGTTGCCCAGCTCCCTCTGCTTCTCGCCCTTCTCGGCCATCTCGTTCAACACCTTCTCGGCCACCTTCATGGCATCGACGCCGGCCGGGACGCCGCAGTAGGTGGTGCAGTGCAGGATGGCCTCCCGGATCTCCAGCTCGGTCAGGCCGTTGTTGCGGGCGCCGCGGACGTGCACGGCCAGCTCGGGCGCGCGGTTGAGCGCCATGAGCATGCCGATGTTGAGCAGGCTGCGCTGCTTCTTCTCGAGGCCCGGCCGCGTCCACGCGTAGCCCCAGCACCACTCCGTCACGAGCTCCTGGCCCGGGCGCGAGAACTCGGTCGAGCCGTTGGCCAGCGCCCGGTCGACGTACTCGTCGCCCACGACGCTGCGGCGCATGGCCAGCCCGGCCTCGAAGAGGCCCTTGTGCAGCTCGTCGAACTGGGGGTCTGTGCTGCTGGCTGGCATTTTGGGCGGGTTTGTAGGGATGTTGTTGAGTGTTGACTCTTGCGGGTTGGACCAATTGTTATATTGTGGTTGAGAGCGCGGCCGGTGAGGAACTGATCTGAGAAGTCTTGGGGTGTCTAAGGCGAAAGACAAGAGCCAGCAGAGAAGATGTTACGACGGACTGATGTAGATGAAGACGTTATGTACGGACAAGAGAACCGCGCAACTCTCCGAGTAGATGCGCCTGGAAATAAGGCGTTTTAGCACCTGAGAGAGAACGGAATTCCCCGCATCGAGGGGTACCAGATTGGGGAGAGCTCGGGCACCCTGACTCCGTGTTCGGAGCCCATCTTCTTCATCTCCTCCGGAGTTTCGGGACTCGCCAATCCTTTTCGAAAAGTTCCTCAGTAGGGACAACTTCTGTACGGCCCCGAATAGGGGATCCTCATCGTGCCCTTCCCCGCTCCCCACGGGGATGAGATCGGACCCCGCATGAGCCCCTCCCCCACATGTGAGCGCGGGGACCCCATCGTCGTTGGGGTGCGACCGGTCGCCAGCGATGGAAGTGCGCGACGGCTTCACGGCACTGCACATGCACTGCGGGGTAACAGATATAATCGACCCGAGAAGGGAGCGAGGACTTATGACTTCACTGTACCCTACAAGCAGGAGATAGAGAATCGAGAGATATCCAACAATTTTCCCTGACCAACCTCATTGCAACCGTCACTTACACTTGTCTGTCCAAGAGTTCAGAGAAGTACAGTTGCTCGAATAAAGGAGTAAACTTCAGCAAACGCAATATCGAAATCCTTCACAATGCCATCCTCACCAGAAAACACGATCGCCTTCATAGGTACGAACTAGAACCCTCCACAACATCCCCTCAGAAAGTAGACACGGTTTCACTAACACCCCGTCCCCAGGCATCGGCGTAATGGGCTACCCAATGGCCAAGAACCTCCGCGCAGGCCTAGGCAAAGACAAGACCCTCCTTATCTGCGACGTGAGCGAAGACCTCCTCAACCGCTTCATCCAAGAGACCCAAGGCCAAGGCCCCGTGGAGATAGTGAGCAACGGCTTCGAAGCAGCCAAGGCAGCGGTAAGTAGTCGCCCGTACGCCCCCAACACAAGGGGGGTGAAGGCTGACCCCGGCGTCTTCCCATCCAGAACACAGTAATCACCATGCTCCCCACCTCCCCAGTCGTGCGATCCGTCTACCTCGACCCCACAACCGGCATCCTAGCCGGCTGCCTCGCCGCCGCAGAGCAAGGCAACACCGCCCACAAGCTAATAATGGAGTGCGGCACAATCGAATCCGACACCATCCTCGCCGTAGCAAGCGCCACCGCCTCCTCTCCTCTCGGCTCCAAGCTGACCTTCGTCGACGCCCCCGTATCAGGCGGTCCCATGGGCGCCCAGGCCGGCACCCTCACCTTCATGGTAGGCTGCCCCCCTTCCGCGTCAGCCGCCGTCTACCCGGTCGTCAAGTCCTACCTCTCCCACATGGGCTCGCCCGAGGGCATCTTCCTCTGCGGCGACGTCGGCGCGGGCACCGCCTTCAAGATCATCAACAACTACCTGTCCGCCATCACCTCCCTCGCCGCCTCCGAGGCGCTCAACATCGGCGTCAAGGCCGGGCTCGACCCGAAGCTGCTGACCGACGTCATCAACGTGTCCGGGGGCCAGTGCTGGGTGACGAGCAAGAGCAACCCGGTACCGGGAGTGCAGGAGAACGTGCCGAGTAGCAGGGGTTACGAGGGAGGGTTTAGGATCGAGCTTTGTGCCAAGGTGCTGGGCATGGGGAAGAAGCTGGCCGAGGATGTGGGCGCGAGGACGGTGCTGGCTGATCCGACGCTCGGGGCGTTTGCCGAGGCGATCGGGGATGAGAGGTACAAGGGGAAGGATGCAAGGGTTGTGTACAAGTGGCTGAATGAGAGTGAGACGAAGTGAGGTCGTGGGACATATAGCATAACTTTGAAGTAATCGGACACCTCTCCGGGGAAAAGGCATTTCCGACGCTATGCATGATAGCCTGTGCCTGAATGATAAATAATCAGTCCGTAAACGGCAGTATATTCTGGCTCGGGCTGTCAAGCCAGAGAAACTGGTAACGGAATCCTGAAGATAGCCGTAGACGGCGAGACATTGACACCTCTGTAGGCCAAGAGAACAAACTAATCGTAACCATTCGATGATTAACCCAAATGCCTCGCTGACATATAAGATACAGAGAAAATAATTATACAACATTACCTACCGCCCCTTTATTTTCGTGAACTGATGTGATGATACACAGCTGTCATAGATAAACCTCCGTCATCACCCGTGTCGGGCACTCAGGCTTGCAAATGCATCTGGGCTGTGGCGCCCGTTGGACCATTCCATCCCAAATGCCATCATGCTGTCTCTGCTCTTGTTCGACTTGGTCTGCACACTGGGGCTGCCACTACTCATGAAGGGGTTGTTGCTCGCAGGACCTAGATTCGCCGGCGCGGGCGCCGGAGGAGCGGCTTGCTGCTGGCTGCCCTGCCTGGTATACGGCTGGCCGAACATTTGATCAAATGCGCTGGACGTCTGTGCTGGAGCAGTTTGGGGCTGCTGCTGCTGCAGTTGCTGCTGTACCTGCGGTTGCGGTTGTTGTTGCTGTTTTTGAGGCTGCTGCTGCTGCTGACTCTGGGGCGCCAACTGCGGATAGTTGTACAGCGCCATGATCGATGCCTTGTCCGGCCGCGGCTGGCCAGTCGGCTGCGGATACTGTACAGGAGATGCAAAGGGATTGTTCGTATGTTGTGGTTGGAGCGGCTGCGGCTGCTGATAGATTTGCTGCGGAACGGGCTGCTGCTGTTGGTAGCTCGGCTGCTGCGGCTGCGCATACCATTCTGGCTGTTGTGCTGTTTGCAGAGTAGGGTTGTAGAAGTTCTGCTGCGCCTGCTCCGGGATCTGGGTCAGTGGTGGCGACTGGATCCGCGTGGGTGACCGAGCGAACGGGTTATTCGCGTAACTTCCGGGAATGGTTGCCGTGTTGACTGACAGCATCTGCAGTGGTTGTTGTTGCGCCGGCTGCTGGTTTGCGAAGAACGGGTTGTAGCCCGTTTGTTGAACTGGCAGTTGGCTGTTTTGGTTATTGATAGAAGTATACACTCCAGGGCCGTAGCTCTGCTGCATCGCCGGTGGCAGTTGAGCCGGAGGCTGTTGATAACTCGCCTGCTGCATGTTTGCCTGCTGCGGTACTCCTCCTGTATGGTGTGGAAATAGAGGCTGCGACGGTGCGGCGAGAGACATATTCTGGAAAGCCTGGTCGAGAGCAGCCTGAGTCTGTTGCGCGGGCATTCCAAACGGATTGCTGGATAAGTAAGGGTTCTTGTTCTGGAGCGTTCCGGTCGACTGGGACGACTGAGGTTGCGCTGGGGGTGGCGGCATATCGAGCATATCGAATGGATTCGTCGAGGCTGTCGCCGGTCTGTTCGCGGGCATTGTTACACTTCTTGCCGGAGTCAAGGACCGTGCCGCTCCCACAGAGCTCTCGCGGGGTGACGTCAGGGACGACAGGGCACGCCCATCGCCCTCCCCCAGCCGCACCAGAGCCTCAATCGCCTTTTCGAGGTTCCCGTTGACACCCTTGAGCACCATGGCGTTACGGTGGTCATCGGCAAAGCCCATATCGCGAAGCTGCGATAGCTTCTGTTCGTTGTCATCACCAGTCTCATGGTGGCCCACGCTGACGCCAAAGACCTGGGAAGGCTTGTTTCGGTGGCTGTTGTAGTCGCGTGGACTTGCGGGAGGCGTGTTTCGTGCCGCGTCTCGTTCTTTCTTTGCCTTCGACCCGAGCGGAAAGAGGGACGACGCCGACCTCAGGCTGGACCCGAACCTGCTGAACGTCTTGGGTGGCAGTGGAGGCGGCGTCTCGTCAGATTCGGTGCTGCCTGTGTTGTGTCTCCTCGTCGAAGCCAATGGGTTGTTCATGTATTTCGCCCGGATGAACCGCTCCATGGCTGTGTCGGCCTCGTCTGCGTCAATCGGCACCGGGGGTCTTTTGTTTGTCGGATTGTAAGTCTTATTCGAAGCGGCATTGCCAACCTTTTTCATGTTCTGAACGCCGCGACGTTAGCCGTACTGTCGGGAATGCGAGCGGACCGTGAATTCGGCATACCTCAACTTGTTCGTTGGACCAGCTGTCCATGCTCAAGGACTTGACCTTTGAGATGTGTGTGCCAAGTTTGCGATGGATGGTGGCGCACCGCATGCACAGGAAGATGCCCAACTATAGACACGCCATTCTCGTTAGCTGTTGTTGCTGTTCGCGAGAAAATGCAGCCTCCAGACGGTGGTATGGGAACCACGAAGCCAAGTGCGCGGACTGGACTGCGGAGGTGAGGACGACGTACACTCCATGATGCCCAAGCTGCGCGAGACACTACGTCAGTAAAGCCCTTCGCAAACCGATGCGACGTGAGACTGGAGCTCACCTGGGTTCCTCGCACCGCAATCGGCACAGAGGTTGTTTCCGGGGACATTCTGCACCAGCTCTTGGAGGACCTTCTCGTTGCGCGCCTGCTGGCGTTTGCTGAGAGCGCTGGTCATGCTGGAACTCGACGAACGCCGCCGAAGCACGTGTGTGGTGACGGTAAATGGAAAGAGGCGCACGCAGGGTCAATTAAGCTTCCTAACTGCTCTGGATCATTCCGGTTTCTGGTTCACACTTGACAGCCAGTGGTGACCGGTGGTGGCTTTTTCCTGGTTTGGGGCGGCCGGAACCCAGGCCCAAGGGCCTCGACGACGGGACGCAGATTGCCCAGACCACCCAGACCCTGCACTGCAGAGGGGCTAGTGTAGTTAGCGGGGACAGGGAAGCAGCTCCTTGGGTATTTGCAGGGAAAGCCAATCAAAATCGTAGTTTGACAGATGATATCACGATACACGTGAAGAGAATTGAAAGTGAAAAACAGACTGAAGACAGCACAAGGGGGAAACGCATGGATTGAAACTTGCGATGATGCAGAGCGACATGCTGACAAGCAACAAGATGCGGGACGAACCATGCACAAAGTCAATCCGATCCAGATCGAGAAAGCGAGAACGGAATCCACGGGAGGCGGGGGATTCAATGGTGACAAAAAATGTCGCTAGGAAAAGGAGGTCAGTGGGGAAGCCGCCCAGTCTGGGCGCTCGGGCCGTCCACAATACAGATGCACCCGCTTTGGGGTCGACATCGACCTTCGACAATTGTACCTGTAATCATCACAGGTCGATCCGTCCTGAGGTTGTTACAACTCTCTGCGGCGGCCATGACATCCTTCATGTCCGTCCAGCTGACCCCCAGGACGCTCAAGCAACTGCATTGCAGCATTGCAGGCGGGTGAGATCCGGCCCATGGTAAGAGATGCTCACGCATCTTTTGGGCACCCCCGGCCGGTAGCATCAGTATGGACTTGGAGGACCTCAGCAGGCTGATGCAATCTTGCATTCTGTTCCTGAACGACATCATAGGTCCATGATAGTAAGAACAGTCAGAACCCCCGGCCAAAAACGCCTGTTACGACTTGCTGCGAGCTTAGAGCGAAAGAAGGGAAAAAGGGAAGAAACCAAATACTGGGGAAGACTGCATTTATACCTGAGCAGGCCATGTAGTTGCAAGCACCTGATTTGACTCAGTCGGTTTCAGGTACTTCAAGGTTTGAAGGTGCTTGCCATGCTTTTCGAAGTGCCGACGGCGTAAGAATGCCAGAGACATCGGATGGCACAGAGTCACATCGATCATCACGGTGGAAAAGTTGTCCGGTATTTGAAGCATCGGTTGAGCTGACACTGGGTATCACAGGTTCTCGCCCGCAGAATTGCAACCCTTTCTGCAATGCACAAGTTGGGATGAAGTGACCGCATTGAAAGCATGACGACTTGATGTCCCCCTTCTCAGGCAAGAATCAGGGCGGTAGCAAACATTGGATCAAAACCTCGACAGCTCATGACTCAGGCTTCCGACCCCAGACCACGTAGAACTTTTGGTACGCGTGGATAGACTGGTCAAACAACTCCCTTCTCACGTCAACCAGTTGTAGCTGCATAAAGTCAGCATCGCACATACCCCTCAGGAGGCACAGCGGCACACTCACCTCAATATCCTCCATCGTCCGTCCATTGATCCGATGCAACAGCGCGAGACTGAATCCGCTCAGCCCATTGAGCAGGTTCCGCTGCCACAGCTCCCCGATATGCTTCAGCCGCGGCTCCTTCGGCCACCCGTTCATCGGCAGCTTGAAGACGCTCTCGTGCACGTCCTCGAACCCCACCTCCTCCATCCACCTCTTCAGCTCCGGTCCGACGCACAGCTGCCTGTCCGCCTCGTCCGACGCCGCCCCGACCTCCCGGATCCACGTCATCCAGGCGCTGTCGGGCGGTAGGGTGCCGTCGTCGCAGTCCGGGACGCAGAGGGCCTCCTGGGCCTCGAAGAACCCGCCCGGGGTCAGGTTGTCGAAGGCCTTCTGGATGATCTGCGTCTTCATGTCGGACCAGCAGCCCAGGGACATGCGGGTGTGGATGTAGTCGAACTTCTGGGTGTAGTCCCAATCGTCTTCGCTGTGAGTGTGTCAGTTGAGCTCGCATTTTGTCAGCTTGTTCATGGACCTGGACAGAACGCCAGAAACAAAAGCTCGGTGGGAAAGCAGGTTTGGACAGGGCGAGCGGATGGAATGGCAGGATGAACACAACTCACGAGTCCTCGACAAAGAACCTGACGTTGGGCGGTACCTGGTCGGGCTGGATGGGCGAGAGGTCCGTCCCGAGTATCTGGGACTCTGGGTAATCGTCACCCATCTCGATCGCCCACGTGCCCGTGCCGGTGGCCACGTCGAGGACGCGGCGCGGGGGGTTGGAGCGGGAGAACGGAGCGAGGTGGTTCCTGCCGTCTAGGACTCTGCGGAGGATGGTATGCTGGTCGTCCAGGCGCTCAGTCTCGGATGGGTCGTTGGGATAGGGGTAGGCTGCAGTAGGGAACATCAGTAACGGCTGGATGGAGGGATGGATGTTCAGAGACGCACAGCCCGAGTGGAACGAGTGGTACGTCCTTCCATTTTCCTCCTCGTACTTGGCTATGCTCTCACACAATGACACGGAATCACTGTGTGATGAAAGTGCTCGTTAGTTCTCGTAGCTAAGGACCTGAAGGAGATCCTTGCTATGAAAGTCCAGCACGTACAAGACCTCACTTGACGGATTCGGCTGCACAATGAGTCAGTGGGAGTCTCAGAAGCAACGTGCCCGAAGCACTTACATCGGGTACTATCTGCGCCGAATCTTGCAAGTAGGTTTCGAAGGTGAACTCGTAATTGTCCAGACTTGGCGTGTTAGAGCCTCCACTGGAGCCGAAAGGCTGCATCTCGAGCATACGAGGCACGAAAGACTGTGTAAGTTGTTGACAGTGGTTAGATATATATATATATATATATATATATAGGGAAAGCGAACAGATCGGATAGTGTTCAATGGAATTCGGGAGCTGAGAGCAAGCGAGGTGGTCACGGCAAGATGAGAAGCAGATGAAGGATAAGAGACATAAGGGGTCAGAAAGACTGCCAACAAAGAGATGCAGCCTACCTTACCTTAGCTTACGCACGTAATATAGCATGAGCTGAACAAAGACCAACCATCACGGCCCGAGCAGGCCAAGAACCATGCTTGGGAAGCGGATCGCATTGGTTATCGCCCTATGACCTTGACCCGGCAGCTTGGGATGTGGTGTCTAGCTCAGACCCGACGATCACGACGCTGGGGGGCGGGCCAGAGTAGCGGGGAACCTTGGGGGAAGTTACAGGCAGACCCAGCTGGCCGGGAACGGCAATTGGGCTGCGATGTTGGTAGGCTGTGGTACGATAACCACTATCCGTTGACAGCAACGACCACTAACTGCGTGCTGGGTTCAACCATGACAGTGTGCATGCTGTGCAACCTAATAGGACGCAAGTCTGGCACAGTTTTGGGCTCTTTCGCACCCTTCTGACGCACCCAGCTTCATGCACGTTCCGAGAATTGGGAAGGTGCTGATGACTTGGGAAGTCATGATGTGATAGCTCACGACTGACATGTTGGATGTTTCCGAACACGAAGGCAACAGGCTGGCTCAAAGTTGAGCTACCTCCTGGGCGCAAACCAGCAATCGCTTGGTAATGACGCGCCTCAGGTGATCTGCTGTGCAAGTGGTCAATCAACGATGGGCCCGAACAGCTACCGGTCCAAGCTTTTAGAAGTCCTTTGTCGTGGTATGTGATGTTGCATCCTGCGGTAGAGACAAAGAAGCTTAATCCGAATTGGCGGTCTGTAATCCGACCCATGTCCTCTTTCTTTTCCTCTCGTCTGCTCCAGCGAGATGTACCTGGGCCTCTGACGGCGTGGCTTGAACCCAGCACAGGCAAACAATGCTGCACCATGCCCGCATAACCGCGAGTCATCCCGACGTGGTACGACTGGGCAAGGTACGACGATGTCAGAAGCTGTCAAACAACAGAGACATCTGGCTTTGATCCACCTGATCGGCACAGCTTGAAGTCCAGAATGGATCCTCGGGGTGACGTCCCGTAACAGGGCCCCTGATGCTAAGGCCGAAGCCGCCCTCTTAGCGCCCCTCACCGGTGTCTTGCTAGCGGTGTCAGCTGCAAGCCATCATCCACCCACAATCCCGCAGGGGCAATGGCGTATTAGGCACATCTCACAAAACAATGCGATTGAAGCTTCACCGTCCCTTCCAGAACGTGAGCCCCTCCCACAGATCGTGGCTTCACACTACGAAACCGCCAAGTCTTCGACGTCACCACCGCCACCACTCTCCAACCATGGCCGACCCCACCAACGCCTTCCTACAAACCACCTACCACTCCCTGCGCCGCGCCGTCACCGCACGTGACTCGACTACCCCCATTCTCCCGGAAACCTCATCCCTCGACAAAGCCCGCGCCTCCCTGCCCACCACCCTCCCCCCCACCGGCATCGGCCCGGAAGCCACCCTCTCCCACATCCTCTCCGACATCGTGCCCGCCCTCAACAGCGCCTCCCTGTCGAGCCGGTACTTCGGCTTCGTGACGGGCGGGTCCCTCCCCGCCGCCGAGGCGGCCGACAACGTCGTCTCGGCCCTCGACCAGAACGTCCAGGTCCACCTCCCGGACGACGCCGTCGCCACGGACGTCGAGGACTCGGCCCTCCGGCTGCTGGTCGACCTCCTCGGGCTGGGCACCGCGGAGGACTGGCCGGGGAGGACCTTCACTACCGGGGCGACGGGGAGTAACGTCCTCGGCCTGGCGTGCGGGAGGGAGGCGGTTGTTGGGAATCGTCTTGCCGGTACCGGGGTTACGGTTGCTAAGGCCGGACTGCTGGGGGCTTGTCGCGCGGCGGGGGTGGAGAGGATCCAGGTCTTGACTAGCGGGGGGCATAGTTCGCTTCTTAAAGCGGCGAGTGTTGTGGGTATTGGGCATGACGGGGTCAAGGAGCTGCCTTTGAGCAAAGAGGAGCCGTGGAGGCTGGATTTGGATGCGGTGGAGAGGGAGTTGACCGGGGATGGCGGGGTGGTGAGTATCATCTGTGTAAGCGCGGGAGAGGTTAATACGGGGAGGTATGCTACGAATGCGCTCGATATGCCGAAGCTGAGGAGTCTGGCGGACAAGTACGGGGCTTGGATACATGTGGATGGCGGTAAGTAACCCCCCGCAGACAGAGGATGGAGTGGGATGGTTGATTGTCCTAGCTTTTGGCATATTCGCGCGAGTGCTGCCGGGCTCGGAAGACTTCCTGACTCTGCGAGCCCAGACCGCGGGTCTGGAGTTGGCCGACAGTGTCACTGTTGACGGTCACAAGATATTGAACGTGGTATGTGGACTTTCACCCTGCTGTGCTATTTGCTTCTGACTTGGGTTGCGACAGCCCTACGATACAGGTGTCTTCTTCTGCAGGCACCCAACCATCAACGCACAGGTATTCGGCAACCCAAATGCCGCCTATCTCGCCTCAGGCAAGACCGCCAGGATCCAGAGCCCTCTGAACATAGGTCTGGAGAACTCCCGGCGCTTCCGTGCTCTACCGGTCTATGCCGCCTTGCTGAGCGAAGGTCGTACCGGTATGGCCCAGATGGTCGCCCGGATGGTAGGCCTGGCCCGCCGCATTGCGGAATTCGTCAGGGACTCGCCGGACTATGACTGGTTGCCGGACGCATCTGCTTCGCTGGAGAGCGTGTTTATCATCGTGCTGTTCCGGGCCAGCGACAAGACGGTCAATGAAGAGCTGGTGCAGAGGATCAACGCGTCCGGCAAGATGTACGTCAGCGGGACGGCGTGGAATGGGGAAAAGGCCGTCCGGCTGGCGGTCTCCAATTGGAGGGTTGATGTGGAGAGGGACTTTGCCGAAGTGCAGAGTGTGCTGGAGTCCGTTGTCAAGGCATAGAGAAACCGCAGTGATAGAGATAGATCCTCGAGTGATGGATGTGCATCCGAAAAGTGCCAGAACACCACATCCATGCTCAATCCGATGGCCATCGGGTAGTGCATCCATAAACTCCTCGGTCAACGCCCTGCTCATCACTCCCGTCGAAAATCGCAAACTTGGAGGGCTCTTGAACCCCGACCGCAACCGCCACATCCCTCCAATCCGTCACAACTGAGCCACGTTTGCCAACGCGTCACAATTCACCCCATTGCCCCCATGAAGCCGGCCCAACCTGTCAAGGCATCCAAACCCATCCGTCATCGATGCCCTCACTCTCAACCAAACTTCTTCGTCCCGCCCGTCTGCTGCTTCTTCTCCCCCTCGATCTTCTTGCCCCTCTTGCCGTGGCCCAGGAGCTCCAGGTGGCCGACCCGCTGGCCCAGCAGCTTCTCCGTCTTGGCCGCCATGCCGGCCGTGATCTTCTTCTGCAGCCTGGCCGCAGTGGTCTTGCTCTTGGGCTTGGCGACCGCCGCCTTGCGCGACTGATGGTTCTTGGCCGGCGGCGCCTTGACCTTGGTTTTTATTGTGCCTTGGGGCATTTTCTGAGGGGACAATTTGTGTGTGGTGATGGAGGGTAGGTGAGAGGTGATGCTGTGGAATCCGATAATTGTGAGAATTATGGATGAAATTGATGCTGCTGAGATTTTTTGGACGTTGTCGGGTGGGGCTTGATTATTCATGGGCGGGCCAATCAGTAGAGATCTATGGAGCCAGCGGCCCATGCCGAAAGCTTATTCTCTTGGTGACACTCGAGGGAAGTGTCAACCTGCGCGACCTTTAGTAACTGGGGACTCCAGACGTGTATTGTGCGCAGCAGTGATACTGGGAGCGGATATTGGGAAACACTTGCTCTCGAGGTAGCTATGCCTATACGGGAGAGCCATGACATGAGCGTACATTGACTCTGATTCCTGTTCTTGCTCGTACACTTAGAATCGCGAGCTAGAGGCAAGTCTAACAGTAAGCCTGACCAACGGTAAAGGATCTCCTCAAGACCTTAGCCTTTACATCATTGGGATTAGCCACAAGACCCCGTATGCGCCCTTCTCGGCGCATCACTTGCTCCTTTTCACAGTAGACTGGTAGAATGTCACGGTGGGATAGCCCGAAGTCGAAGGTGCAACCCTTAAACATGTATTGCTTCTGCCCCTGTCTCCCCGTCTCACAGGCTTCAATATCCGCGGATCCATCCATTGAGACGCACTACCCTCCTCGGGGTTCCATACGCTAAACAAACATACACGGTGTGGGGGCTCTATACTCCGGTGGAAAATGCCTATACACCACAAAAAGGCCCTGCTGCCCTAGGTCTCTCCCGCGTCCCATCGCTGCTCTGTCGCGACACCACACGCAAAATCGAGGCATGTGTAGCCACACCCTAATCTTCCTCCTTTTAAGCCATGGCAGCCACGGCCGTCCCAGAATGCAAACACTCCATGCTCAAAGCACAGCAGAAAGAATACCAGACCCTTTACTCCAGCGAAAAAATGCACTCAGCTGCAAATCAAGGGAACCCAGGGAAGAGCTATCTAATGCAAGCAGAGGAAACGCGTCCAAAAACTATACCTTACCCATTTATGATGCCTTCTGATGTCGGAAAGACGTCTGGTCCAGTAACCCAAACGCGTGCATGTCCCGAAGGTGTGTTCAGCATGTGTGTCCCGCCTACTTCTTCTTGTTGGCCGCCTTGTGCGTCTCCAAGGCCTCAGACAGAGCCGTAGCAAGCTCCTTCGTCTTGACCTGAATCATCCACGTCTCCAGCCCGCTGCCGGTGTCGTTCGACGTCGTGATCTTGACGTACTTGTTCTCCGCCTTGTAGTTGAAGTCGGGCAGGATCCTCTTGTTGAGCGCCACGTGCCCTCTGGGCTCGGCGCGCAGCAGCATCCGCACCGCCCCGGTGGTCTTGTGCTTCATCAACCGCAGCGGCCCGACGCCCTGCGTCTTCCAGGGGTTCTTCTTGTCCGCCCCCGCGGCCTTCTTGTCGCCGCCCGACTGCTCGCCCTCCGACTCGCCGCCCACCACGAGCTTGAGTGCCTTGGCGCGCACCTCATACACGACGGACTCGTCCTCCTCGCCCGGGCCGCCTTCGGTTAGCGAGATTTGCTCCTGTGGTGCGTCGTCTCCGTCAGCCTTGGTTCCTTGATCTTCCTGCTCGGCGCCCGGCTCGGGTGTCCCCGTTGCTGGCGTCGTCGCCAAGCTGGACGCTCCGCCAAAGGTGAAGGGGGAGTCTGTGGCCACTGGGTCAATTCACCTGGATAGTAAAATAGGGAGTGTGCGGGGGAGGACTTACTTGTACCTGTTGATGTTCCTCCCACTGGGGCTAGACCGCCGGCGAAGATCGAGGTACCGGCTGCGGGAGGTTGCGGGGCGAAGATGTTTCCGGCATTGGGCTGTGATTGGCTGCCGCTGAAGGCAAAGTTGGATCCGAACGAGTTGCCGCCGTTGGCGCCACTTCCGAATATGTTGCCAGACTGGGAGTTGGGGGTGCTAGCGCCAGAGCCGGCACCGAAGCTGATGGCGGGAGCGGCATTGCCAGCGCCGAAAGAGAAGGGTGTGGCAGACGACTGGTTAGCGTTGGTATCCGTATTGCCGCCGAAGTTGAACGACGAAGGCGTCGAGCTAGCACCGTTAGCAAACGGATTGTTGAACGACGTCTGCTCCCCTCCGCCGACGCCGAACGTAAATGAAGAGTTGGTGCTGCCGCCGAATACGGGTGCCGTTGACTGCGTGTTGTCCTGCTGCTGGCCTCCGAAGGACGCACTGGGCGCCGTTGTCTGGGACTGTCCAAACGAAGGCGCGGCTACGGTACTCTGAGTCTGCCCGAATTTGAAAGTTGTCTCGCCAGCAGCCGGCGTGCTACTTCCCCCAAAGGGGTTCGCAAAAATGCTGCCTTGCTGCTGCTTGGGTGCTTCCTGCGTGGTCGGCGCAGCACCGAATAGAGGTTTCGGAGTCGAGGTACCACTTGGAGTAGGTGTGGCGCCAAACAAGGGAGTTGCGGGCTTGTCTTCTGCAGGTTTCGAGGCATTCAACCCGGAGAAGATGCTGGTTGGCTGGGCAGGTATCGCACCGAAGAGCGGCTTAGCAGGCTGTTCAGCAGTGGTTGACGGTGTTGCCGTGGCACCAAAGCTAAACCCAACAGACGGTGCTGCCGGAGTCTCCGCAGGCTTGGTCGACGCACCAAACAATGTGCTCGCCGGCGTTGCTGCCGGCTTGTCCTCAGCTGGCTTAGCGGCATTTCCAAACAAGTTGCTTGATTGGAAGACAGATGCAGGCTTCGGTGGCTCGGAACCAGATGGTGCAGGTGTTGAGCCAAAGACGGTAGACATGGACTTGGCTGTCTCTTCAGATGTCGCGGGCTTCGCGCCGAACAACGGGCTCGCTGCAGGCTTCGACGTCTCCGGCTCGGTTGTCGAAGGCTTCACGCCGAACAGCGTCGATGCTGGCGTCGCCTTTTCCCCTTCAGAGGTGGCTTGGTTCGCGCCGAAAATAGAAGCAGCGGCAGGCTTTGGTGCCTCTTCAGCTGCTGCAGGCTTGGCACCGAAGACCGAGGGGCTCGGGGCAGCTGCGGGCGCAGTGGTAGACTTCTCCTCTGCAGGTTTGGCTTGGCCGAAGACAGATGCGCCACCCGAAGGCTTCGAACCGAAACCTCCAAAGGGCGTAGACGCTCCAGAACCGAAGGGAGATGCGCCTGAAGCCGGAGCAGATGGCGCAGCACCGAACAGGGGTGACGGTGCTGGTTTTGGTTGCTCTGCTGGTGCAGCCGGCTTAGACGCCTCTTTCGACGGTTCGGCCTCCTTTGAGGGAGTAGGAGGCTCCAGTGTAATAGCCGGAGCCGAAGTCGAAGCGGCTGGCTTCTGAGCAAAAAGTGAGCTGCCCGTCTTGGGTGGAGCGGAGCCAAAGACTGCGCTTGGCTGCGAAGAGGTGGGAGCGAACTTGATAGGGGTGCCGGTATTCCAAGTATTGTTGACAGGAGCGGAGCTCTGGTCTTTTGGCGGGCTTGCCGGCTTGTCCTTCTCGGGCGACGAAGGCTGGGGGGTCACCTCGCCAAAAGCGCGCAAAGGCTTCCCGTCGTTGCCGTAAGTTATCCTGTCAAACAAACTCCGTCCCTTGGTATTATCGCCGGCCTCGGAAGATGTGACTGATGGGGCTTCACCAGCAGCCTTCTTCGCGAAGAGACTTCCCGCTCCGAACTGCGGAGTCGAAACACCTCCACTGGCGACAACAGAAGGCTCATCGCTTTGGCTTGCATCCTGGGCTTCAGACTCTTCAGCTTCACCGTCGGCGTCCGAAGCAGTTTCATCACCGCCATCGCTGCCGCTATCACCCTCATCATCGTTGCTCGCCTTACTAGCGGCGTCAGATAAATGACCGAAGATGTTGCTGCTCGGTGTAGGAGACGGCTGGTCGAGGACCGACCGTCCACCGTTTGTACTGGCTGGCTTGGCGGCACCAAACAAGGGTGACGGTGAGGGTTTGTCGGGAGAGGCATCGTTCGGGGTACCGTTGGCGATCCTTTCAAAAATCGACTTGGTCGCTGATGCTTTCTGACTGGGGGGCGCAGCCTTCTGAAGCTTGCTCGGCTGATTCTCATCAGGCTCCGAGTCAGCTTTCCGCTTGTTCTTGGCGGGTGCTGGTGTTGCTGTCCCAGTTTCTGGTTCGGGCTCCGTGACGCGGCGCTTGTTCAGGTTCGATGACGAAGCAGTGAGAGGGGTCTCCTTGGGCACCAATTCGTCCTCCGCCTTCCGCTTGCTGCGGCTCAGTGTGCTCTGGCTGCTAGCCGACTTGTAGGCAGCGGCGTCGTTCTCCTCATCCGAATCTGGGATACCATGCTCCTTTTGCCATTGCTTCTTAACGGCTTCAGATGCCTTCACAGTCTTGAACTCGTAGAGTCCGTACCGCAACATAATCAAGCTCCGGCTCTTCTCATATTCTTTTGCAAAGTTCAGGATGTTGATCTTCCAGTCCTTCTTTGCAAATATCTCGTTGGCTGCGTACTTCAGCCGCCGCAGGTCGAGCACACAGAAGAACTGGCGCCGTTGCAGGTCGTCGAAATCAGGCGGGCAATAGTGGGCGAGAAACTCGTCAGCATAGACTGAGCCGACCCTATTACTGTCTTCGGGAATTTCCTTCGCCAGACGCTCGCCGGTGAGATCGCGGGGCGGTGATGGGATGCGCATCTCGAAGAGAGCCGAAGTGTTCGTGTGCGCCAAGGAGCGGCCGTTAACTTCGGCCGTGGAACCTCTTGGAGGCCGACCAGGCGTAGTCGGAGGGAAGCTCTCCTTCATGGTGTTGTACGGCACTCTCGGGGAGAAGGTAGAGAGGCCAGGGCGAGCATTGAGAGTCGATCCGCGAAAGAGGCTGCGCGGTGTGGTAGCGGTGCCTGAGAAGTCGGTTGTAGGGCGGCCGGTTGAGCGTGAGAAGGTCGAGCCTGAGACGGTATTATACTTGTTCGGGTTGTCGCCAGGCATTCTAACCAGGGCCGTCGACGGCTTCGACGCGCTGGCGCTGGTGGAGAGAGAGAAGTTGGTCTTCTTGGGCGTCGTTGTCGTCGACTGAAAGTCCGAGGCGTTGACGGAATAGGAGAGCTTGCTCGAAGGTCTGGCGGGACGATCAATGATCTTGCGCGACGATAGCTGAGCATCGGAAGCGCGCTTGACAGGAGACTCGGGCGACGCGTTGAAGCTGGCATGGTTGGCCGTGGCTTTTGCTCCGGGCATGTCGACGCTGCGGTAAGTCTGCGACGTTGTAGTCTCTGGTTTCGTCGCTCCATTTTGCTCCGAGCCGTAGCTGCGGCCGAAAAGGCTCGATGTTATGCCGCCGAACAGACTGCGCTTCTTCTGTGGAGGATCCATGACGAAATAATGAGCTGTAGCAGCTGACCGTAACGCGCAAGAAAAATATTGAAGAGGGGAAAAAAGGAATGGCCGGTATTAAAGGGTGATAAAAGTGAGGTCACAAGAAAAGACTCGTGAGACTGTTGGGTGTCGCGGTCATCGATCTCGGTAACCCACGCGGGTTCGATGTCGCGTATTGTCGAGAATGATGGAAGGTGGAATTGCTCTGATGGACGAGACGGGGGAAGGGTTGGCGGTACTTGGTGTGCCCGTGCTTAAAAAAGATGCAGGCGTGACTAGCTGGACTGTGCACAAATTTTGGTGGCCAAGGAAAAGACGCGATGCAGTTCGAGGTGCGCAAACACGCAAGAAATGGACTTTAGAAATGGTCGAAGGTCGAGAAACAACTCGAGTAGATCGACGATGCAGGTATTTATCAGGAGATGAGATGCATCCAAACGCGACTGGATGTCTCTGGGGAAGAAGGGACTTGTCGTCGAAGTTGGATGACGATGGAATTGTTGAAGCACTGTTTTGGGCGGGAACGCTTCTTGCCCAGTCGCTTTTTCAGGTGATGCAAGCTTTCTTTGTAAATTTTACAACGCGGAGTGAAGCTGCATCTGGATTCATTGGCTGGGCTCGAGTGGCCAGTGCTTGCTTGTGTGGGGCAGCTGCTGTCTTGATCGCGATCGTCCAATCATCAGCTCCCGAATCGGAAAGTAACGTGCAGCCTCGAGCACAAGTCCAACCAGGCAGGAGACCATATTTCTGTGGAAATCCGTTCGCTACCATCTTTCCTCAGTTTCCCAGTGCTGCCACCTGGTCGACAGTATTTCAATGACATGCGACTGCTCGGCTTGATGCGGCCAGAAACCCAAGACAAATCATACATGGAGCATCCCCAACCCCATCCCCTGTAGGTCATGATACGTATTACTCGTTGTCATCCGCAACGGCAGCAGCAGCAGCCGCCCGCCACCCCTTGCAGGATTTGCGCATATCCAAGGGTTTCTCGCCGTGAGCGGACCGTGCAAGCTCGACCAGCGCGTCGGCAACAACTGGCCGGCCCGCGTCCGGAGGCGGCACGGAACGCAATTTCAGCCATAACAGTCCACTCACCGGCAGATCCTCCGTCGGCCCGTCATCGCGCTCCCGGGCGGTCTCCGAGAGGCCGGGCTCCATCGCCGTCGGAAAGTCATTCGTGCGCCTTGGCGAAGACGCCTGGGGCTCACGAGAGATCCTCGACTTTGATAACACTTGGCCGCCAGTTCGACCCTTAGCACTGCGCGAGAGCGTCCAAAGCGCCTGCGCGTGCGAAAATAGAGCGCCCGGAAGGTCTGCCGCCGTACGCCGGCGAACTCCGAGTGGAGGTCGAGTTGGGATCGGGCGCAGGTCCGTGATGTCATCGCTCGTAAAGGTCGCTGCGTCTTCTGCGTACTTAGATGTTGCGGTCGTGCGAAAGCATGCCCGCAAACACAGCATGTCCTTCTTCTGTGAGGGCCGGCGCAGAAAAAGCACCAACCCCTGTCGGGGCGCCGGGAACGACATATATCTGTGACCTTTGCAAATGACACTTCCCTATTAACCCAAAGATAGCCAGTCTTCAAGCGTAGAATGATCAATACCCAGCAACTATAACCTTGCGGGTATCGTCACTTCGATAGGGTCACTGGCTGTAAGCAACCGAAGTCAGCTCGGCTTCTGCAGAAGGCGTTGTCGAGATGACAGAATATCGCGGCAAGTCCAGGATATCCAGTGCAAGGACGGATAGCAACCAGTGGCGAACGTGCAAGCGACCGAGACTGTGTTCGGCTTCTGTAGCAGGTACGACAACCTCTATGGCAGTTAACGCTGGTCGACTAGCAACTGTGAATCACCAAGGTTGTAGCTTTTCTCTCGTTGGATGATCAGCCCGTCATTGTAGTGTCTCAAAACCTGCATTTTTGAGCGCCAGAAGGCTGCGAACCCGTGGTATATATAGAGTACAAGTCATTAACAACATACAATGCAGCCGGCGTCTAGAGCTTAGCCTTGGTCTGCGCCTTCTTGAGGATGGGGTCGAGCTTGGTCGCCTTCATGACGTCGCCCTTGATCTTCAGCTTCCCCGACATGAATAACCGCTGGGCGTTGGCCTTGCCGGCGACGAGGTTGCCGAAGTCGGCATCGGAGAGGGAGAGGGTTACTAAGACCGCGTTGTCAGCCTAACGAAGCCCCAGCACAGTCTCGGACGCGCGAAGGGTTCGTGTATGCGCTGCTGGGACAGGAATATCCTCACCAGTTGGCTTCTCGCCGAGGCCCTTGCCGACGGTGCCCTTGTTCTTCAGGTCGATGTGCCAGCTCTCGGTCTCGCCGGCGGCGTTCTTCAGCGTGAAGGCGAAGACGGCGTTTCCCTGCTTGATGGCGTCCTTCTTGTCGGCCTCGCTGGTGAGGGCCTCGTTGATGGCGTCGAAAGCGGCCGACGAGGGGAACTTGTCTGTTAGAGATGCGCGTGTCAGTAACAGTCCGTCAGGTTTGCGACCAGGGGCCAATCCCGAGCTCACCGTTCTTGAGAGACATTTTGACGCAGGGCGTACAGAGGATCGGGGTTTCTAAATGATGCGAAATAGACAGCTGATGAAAGGGCAAGTCGTGCAAGAGCAATTCGTCTGTACAAGGGCAAGTCGAGGGGAAGAAGTTGGTCGGGGTAGAAGCTGGAGGATCCGGGGCGCTTTAAAATGCGACCTGGCAATGACGCTGCTCCGAGAGGTTGGACATGTGAACGTGCCGAGGCGACTTCCAAAACGGGAGCCATGTGCACGGGCTCCACATCGTCATTCCTTTCTTCTTGGGCCCTGGGACCGACCGACGAAGCTCTCCCCCACATGACATTCATTCATTCACGACTGTGTCAGATCCGGCAATACCGTGTTGTTGGTGAGGCAGGCAGGGCAGGGCAAAGCTTCCATCTGCAGTCGGGCAGTTTTGGCAAGCGTTAGTAGGACATTTGAGTCTAAGGAACGAAGCCCCAGGCAACTGAAAGTCTCAGTTCCGGGTTCAGATTCTCACCCCGAGGGGGTTGTATGTCCGCAACCAGCTCATTGAAGTACTCCAGCTGGTCCAGTTGTATGCGCGCCAGGGTATACTGGGGAATAACGCCCGATCTGCCAGTCTACCTATTCTCAATGTTGGGGCAGGCCAGCTCATGCATATAAAAGGCCGAGTGATGATCATGGGCAGGGCAGGGGTAATGCTCAGCAGCATGATTACCTACGCGATCTGAACATTAGGTGAATTCTGCAGCCTGGAGGGGCCATTGAAGGTCCAGCCACAGGAGGTCAGTGATACCAGCTCACTTTTGGAGTCCACCAAGGCATATCAACGCCCGACGAAATGCTGCTTCCCCGGACTGATCAGGCGGCAGGAAGTGTGGGGGTGGGGCACACCTCAAGACATTGGATTCGAGATCCAGCCCATGACCCTATCGACACGGAACTCCCATTGCATAAGAGATGGTAGATGGTGGTGAGAGGAGACTTCGTGCTCGGTGCAGCTGATTATATCATCGCAAATGTCGGGGCGTGGGATTAACAGTTTGTCAGAACAGAGAGACTCCGACAGATTTGATTTGATTCGACGACAGTGCGTCAAGCCTGCTATTTCTAGCTCGTAAAATTGGAGATCACCCTTAACCTCCTATCCTCGGTTTCGACAGCTGCATCTCACACTGATATCTGGACGGCGATTGTGTTATCGTTAGGGCTAGACGACATGTGGTAGTCCTCATTAAGTTCACTGCACGGCGACGCTACATTTGTGACAGGCTGCCTGTTCTCTGTCTCTCAGTTGGAGATCCCTCTGGGAGACAAACTTGCCCGGCGGGACCTTGCGTCGCTTGTGTGTTTCACACCAAGTCTTCAGCGGTTGGAGAGCACAAGATTCCCCTCAATAACAGGCTATTGGCCTTTGTCTCATAGGACGAGTTGTCAAGCTATTAGACGAAGAATTCACCGCGGCGGCAGCCCGGACGGCCGAGACTCGCCGTAGCTCCTGCGGTGGAGCCCGCACGCTTCGGAGTATTCGGGACGCAGCACGCTTGGAGAGCCTCCGACGCGGTATTCCAGGAGGAGGTTACGCAGATCTCATGTTCTCGCAAATGCCGCAGTTATGGTCAGGCAGACGGACTGAGTCCGTGGACGACTATGCCGGCGTCCTCATTCCACTCGAAGAGGCCCATCTCCACAGCCACTCAGCGAGATCGGGACACTCCGAGTACGAAGAGGTCCCCGACGAGGCATCTGATGCCGGCGAGGATGATGCCGCGAAGGCACAGGACGATGGTACTGGTATGCTCTTGATGAATGCGGCCGAGTATAGCATCGAAGGCTTGCGGCGGGAGGTCAGGAGAGGAGGCAAGGGGAGGACGTGGACCGAATATGAACGTAAGACTGGCTTTCATTGCCCTAGGCCGTGTTCCGAGATAACTGACGGTATAGTAGTGAAGTCGAAGCTCATCAACAAGGCCATCCAAGACATAGGCATGGGGCGATACAACTGGCAACTATTTGTGCTATGCGGCTTTGGCTGGTTCGCCGATAAGTAAGGATCCCAAAGTGTGTTCATAACGAGGGACAACATACTGACCGACCTCCTCCTTGTCAAGTCTATGGTTACAGGTATATTTTGCTTTATTCGGCCTGAAATCACCTTTTCACAGCTAACAACGGCCAGGGCGTCTCCTTAACACTCCCATCCCTCTCAGCTGAATTTGGCGTCTCAGAAAAGACAGTCCGGTACACAACAAGCTCACTCTTCGTCGGCCTCTGCTTCGGCAGCTTCTTCTGGGGCATTGGCTCCGACATCATGGGCCGCCGCATCGCCTTCAACGTCACCCTCCTCATCACAGCCGTCTTCGGCATCGCCTCGTCCTACGCGTCCACCTGGGGCGGTGTCTGCGTGCTCTACAGCGCCCTCGGCTTCGGGGTAGGCGGCAACCTCCCCGTTGACGGTGCCCTCTTCCTCGAGTTCCTTCCCGACGCGTCCAGCTCCCTCCTCACCCTCCTCTCCGTCTGGTGGCCCATCGGCCAGCTTGTATCCTCCCTCTTCGCCTGGTTCTTCATCGCCCACTGGCCCGCCGAGCAGGGCTGGCGGCTCTTCGTCTTCACCATCGGCATCGTCACCTTTGCCATGTTTATCGTCCGCTTCTTCATCTTCAAGCTCTTCGAGTCCCCAAAATACCTCCTGTCCCGCGGCCGACAAGCCGAGGCCGTCGCCGTCGTGCACGGGATAGCCTACCGCAACCGGACCAAGACCTGGCTGACCACCGACATCCTCGACGCCGTGGTCGACGACGTGGCGCCGCAGCGCCGCTCCCGCCGGCTCTCCGCCAAGGGCATCATCAAGTCCAAACTCGCCGCCTTCTCGGCGGACCGCCTCCGGCCCCTCTTCGCCAGCCGCAAGCTCGGCCTCGCCACGGCCCTCATCTGGTTCTGCTGGGCGACCATCGGCATGGGCTACCCGCTCTTCAACGCCTTCCTCCCGCAGTACCTCTCCCACGGCGGCAGCAGCGGCGGCACGACGACCACCACCACGACCACCAACCCCGCTCCCCCCCTCTCCGAGTCCGAGATATCCTCCTCCACCTACCGCAACTACGCCATCACCAGCCTGGCCGGCGTGCCCGGTTCCCTCCTGGCGGCCTACACGGTCGACCACAAGTCCCCCTTCCTCGGCCGGCGGGGTACCCTCGCGACCTCCACCCTCGTCTCGGCCGTCTTCCTCTTCCTCTTCGCCCAGCTCGGCCGCGGGCCGGCCTCCCGGCTCTTCTTCTCGTGCGTCGAGGCCTTCTCGCAGAACATCATGTACGGCGTGCTCTACGCCTTCACGCCCGAGATCTTTCCCGCGCCCGTCAGGGGCGCGGGGACGGGAGTCGCGAGTTTTCTCAACAGGGTCACGGGGTTGGCGGCGCCGGTTATTGCTGCCACTTTTCCCGGGGATGGGAGCACGGGGCCGATCTGGCTGAGTGGCGGGTTGATTCTAGCGGCGTTTGGGGGGATGTGCTTGGTTCCTATCGAGACGAGGGGGAGGCAGAGGTTGTAGCCAAGTGAAGAACCCGCGATATTTGCATTGGAACGGGGGATTTGGCAGACTGGGCTTTTGGTTGATTTGAGTATATATATCAGCATAGTACTTCGCAACATATCAACACCTGATTGCACATCCCCCCAACCCTGCCCTTTCCCCCCATTTTCTACACCATCTCAATCCCTCCAACGTCCCGCATCATCATCACGGCCAGTCACACCCCTCACCCAGCAGCCCGGCCAACTTCTCCAACCACTCCCTATCCGTCTCGTCGAACCCGTCCACGACCGCGCAGTCCACGTCGATGATGGCCACCACTCTGCCCCCGCCCGCCTTTATGGGGACGACGATCTCGCTCCGGCTGTCGCCGTCGCAGGCGATGTGACCCGGAAACGCTTCGACGTCGGGGACCAGCTGAGTCTCGCCCGTCGCGGCGGCGGTTCCGCAGACGCCGCGGGCCACGGGGGCGAAGGCGATGGTCTGGCAGGCTACTTTTCCTTGGAAGGGGCCGAGGATGAGGCGGGTGGTTGGGGAGAGAGGGTCGAGGGTGTAGAAGCCTGGGGGGTGGGTTGTTAGTTGGGCGTGATAGGTGG